>Ga0172372_10003304_pt1 | contig 23814 bp, 22 predicted proteins | sample LakKiv5m_2_FD_114544 | JGI IMG/M metagenome (GOLD analysis project Ga0172372, IMG submission 114544) | Freshwater microbial communities from Kabuno Bay, South-Kivu, Congo - kab_092012_9.5m | ecosystem: Environmental > Aquatic > Freshwater > Lake | place: Democratic Republic of the Congo...
CTTTGTTTAATGAATTTTAAAGTTCCTCCATTGTAAACATAATCACCTTTTGGATCTTTTAATGAAATTTTATAATCTTGACCATTAGCTTTAATAATAATATCAGCTATTTTTGTGCCTATATCTTCAGGTTCTTCTAAACTTGGTTGACGTTTAGTGTCTATTTTACCTGTACCCTCTACATCATCTGGACTTATAGTTTGAGGATTAATTTCAAGATAATCAAAGAGTTGTTTTACTTCTTCATCTTCTATATCTTTTAATTCTTTACCTGTATTTTGTTTTAGTTTTTCTACAAATTCTTTTTCATAAGCTTCACCTTTATTAGCACCTGATGCTAATATTACACCAACAGGTCCAAATTCAGTTTCAAAACTATACATAGAAAATTTATTACTGCCATAAGGTTTAACATTTATACCTGTTTTAGGAGGAATAACTTTAATATTAGCGTCTGGGTAGAGAGTTTGTAGTAAAGCTTCAAACTGTTCACTAGGTATTTTATTTGGGTTTGCTACTCTTGAACTTTTGTTCATAGGTTTAAATCCAAATTCCTTATTTTCTTCAGAATTTAAAATTCTTTGAACTACTTTACCACTATTTTGACCAATAGAACCTTCTAAAAGTAAAACTTGTCTTAATGCTATACGAAATGCTGTTGGATATTTTTTACCTATTTCTAAAAGAGTCTTTTTTTTTGACTCAACTAAAGGAGTAGTTGTTGTTTCTTCTGCTGTAGGTAAACTTTCATTTCCTGTTGGTGGAGCTCCTTCTCCGCCTCCTTCTGCGAATGGATTAGATCCTTCAGAAGGTAATGGTGTTTCTGTAGATGTATTAGCAGTTGCTTCTTCACTTGGTTCAAGTCCTAACGGAGCTCCCATCATTAATAAGCGAGCTATAGCATCAATTGCTCTTCCTCTTTCTCCTACATTTAATAAGTAGTATTTTTTACCAGCTATTTTAGCAATCCAAGTTCTTCCCATGTAAATCATGTAAAAAAACTGGTTATTATGTAAAATTACTTTAAAAGTTGTTGGAATAGGAGCAATAACATAAATACCTGTTATATAATCTAAAAAATCATTACTAAGTAATGTTTGAAGAGATTCTTTTAAGGTAGGATAACTATAAAGTATATAACCTATTGGATCTTCTTCAAATGTAGGAATTTTTTTAGTGTCTTTATTAAACTTTTCAATGTAAGCTTTATCCGTTTCCTTAGATGTGCGGAATTTTTGGTATTCTTCGTCGAATATTTTTTGAAAAGTTTTAATATTCATTACTTACGACGTAATTTTGCTTTTTCTATTTTTTCACCTTTAGCAACTCCTGCACCAAAAATATTTTTTTCACCTTTTTTACCAAAACGTTTAGCGTCTCTAGCACGTTTATAATCAGTATCGCCTCTTCCTTCATAGAATTGAGCACCTAAAATAATATCTGAGTCAGAAGAATGCATAGAAGGCATATCATCCATTTCTTCACTTTCTTCACCAGCTAAGTAATTGTAAACTGAATTTAAGTAGTCTTCTGCTTTAGTAAGTTTTGATTGAACCCATGCATCTAATTGTTCTCCATCGTCAATCATGTTACATAACTTATCAGCTAAACTTTTAACAGAACGAAGTTGACTATGAGCCATATCTGATTCGTCGTCTGGTTGTTTCCAATCGTCTTCTTCTAAGTCTTCAGCATCGTGATACATTTTTACAGGCTGTTCTTTCATAGTTTTTTTAGCAGCACGTAATGCTTTAAAATCGTCACCTGTAATTTTGTCTTTAGGTTCAGCAGCAGATGCTATTTTCTTTTGTTTATCAGACAGCTCATTAAACTCTTTTAAAGCTTGCTGCATGCGCCATTCTCGGATGTCAAAGTTGTTGTTAGTCATTTTTATATTCTGTTACTTCGGCGCCTAATACATTAGGCATTTTTTTACGAATGTTTTCTAAAATCTTTTTAAGTCTTTCAGAATTTACTTTACCTTCTTTAGTATTTACTTTTATTCCTGTTGAGTCTTTAACTTCAAACTTAAAAGGAGGTTCAACCATTTTAGATTCTTTAGCTAGTTTAGAATAGTTACTAGGATTGTTTAACCATTTCATAGCACTGTTTCTTAAACCTTCTGATTTAAATACAAAACCAGGAGTCAACACATCTACTATTTCTTTTTTTTCAGAAATAATACCAGCTAACGCCTGCATTCTTTTTATTTCTACTGCTGAGTGCATGTTATTTTTCTAATTTTGCCATTTCAGCATAAAGTCTTTTCATTTCGTTATGCATTTTTTCTATTTCACCCAATGAATCTTCATATCCTTCGTGTGTCATAGTTTCATACATACTTTTTACATTATTATGCATTTCGCTCATTTCAGCCATTAATTCTTCTTTTTTCTTTCCTACGTTAAAGGCTTCAACGATTTCTTTTAATTCGTCTTTAGCAGCTTTAGGATCGTTGGCGTAAAGAGCTTTTAAATATTGTTTTACATCTCCTTTAGTGCAACCAACTTTTGCACCCATTTTTCCTTCTTTTGTTTTCTTGTAAACACAAGATCCTTTACTTTTATACGGCATGATTATAAATATATTAATTTATAATAAATATTTAAAAGTTAATTTTTGCTTAAAATATTTTACTGATTTAGATCTTTTATATATATTATTAATAATACTTCGTGGATTTATATTTAAATATTCTGATGCTTCTTTTACCGATTTAAATGTTTTATTTAGTTCTACACATTGAACTTGTTTTCCATTTCTATCTGATACTAATTGTTTAAATCCATTAGGTTTTGATTTTTTTAATTTTTGTTTTGTTTCTTCTGATCTGGTCCAGGCTCCATTTCCTTTTTCTTGGTTTAGATTACATAAATTTTTATATCCTATTTGTTTACAAAATTCTGCTTCTAATTCAAATGCTTTTTCTTCACTAATATTATTAACTAATATAATTGTTTCAAAATCATGTTTATTTACAATATTTTTCCAATGTTGATTTCTATCTAACTTATACCATGCTCTTCTTCCTGTGCCCTTTCCAATATAAAAACATTTACCATCAGTTTTTTTTACATGAGAATATACATAGAATTTATTCATATAATAAAGTTTTATTTAATATCCAAATATGTGTCAATTTTAGCTCTTTGGTCAGCAATCCATTGTTTAGTTTCTTTTATTTGTTCTGGAGTTAAACCCTTACCATCCCAACTTTCTACTTCTCCAGTTTCACTCATAATTTTTTCAAAACCGTTATTAACAAAATCGTCAAATTCTTTTTCGGTTTGGTCTAAAATGTGTTTGTGGTTTTTAAAATACATGTTCTTCGCGTAGTCATCAAATGTGCCGGCCAATTTCATGTTAGTTTCTTCTCTAGTCACACATTTTGGACATTTATGCGCGAGTTTGTAAATATGTTTTACATATTCACTTTGTCTAGCTAATGGCTCATTACATTGAGGACAAGTAAGAGGCATAATATTTGTGTCTTTAAACTTAGCTAACTTACTTACAGTGCGTTTTACACCATTTTTAATAGTCCATGTTTTACCATGTTCATCCCAAACGTCTCCTTCTTGTCTTTTTACTTGAGATTCATAACCTGCTTGAATTGAAGTTCTGTCTCCAGTTTTTTTAGTAACAATGTTACGCATTCGCTGAACTTCACGTTCAGTAAATTCTCTTTTTAGTAAAGTTTCTTTACTCATATTTAAATTTATATAACTTTTTTATTGATTCTGTTGAGTCTTTTGGATTATTTTTTATTCCTGTTCCACCAGCTTCAATAAACTGACTAACATTTGAACCCATATCATCAATCAACATGTAACCTGGTTTTGCTTCTGTGTGTTTTTCTTTTGCTTGTTTGTAAACTCTGTGGTTTAGTGGAATATTTAGGTGTTTATCTACCCAAAGATTTTTACCTTTCTTAGCATCTCCGTTTGGGTCTAAACCAGGACTTGATAAAATCCATACTTCAAAATTTTTAGCTTTAGCTAATTCCATAACTTTATTGTAAAGTTGTTGTCCACCTGGATTCCAAGGCATTTCACTCCAAAACTTTACTTTACCTTTATTGATTATATCCCAAGCTTTACTTGAACCATATTTCCCAATGTATTCTTTAAACTCTAAACCTTCATCGTTGTATTTTGTAAATTGTTCATCAAAACCGGCTAATACTCCATCTAAATCAAAATAGATTCTTGTAATAGGAGGATTAGATTGTTTAACTTCATTTAACATTCCAATATTATAAATGTCAGGATTTTGTTTTCCATAGTCTCTCATTAAAATACCGGCAATAGCATTAGCATCATTTTCATGTTCACTACCAGTTTCACCTGAATCGGGTTGTAATAGCCCCATTTCATTTTGTTTAGCATGAACTAATTCATGAGCTAATGTGCGAAGAACATCTACTACGTTTCTGTTACTAGGATTGATAGATATGTGGTGATTTGACGGGACATATGCTCCAAAACTTGGTTGATCTTCACCATACTCATATCTAACCTCAAATGTAGGAGGATTATGAATTTGAAGTTCATTACAAGCATAAGCCATAAATTTTTCAAAAAGTGAAGTCTTGTCAACAGATTCAACTAAAGATAAAGTTTTATCTATAAAAGAATTTTTTAAATTATTAAGTTTTTCTAAGTAACCTGTGTTTCTTAAATTTTTAAATGCTAAATTTTCTAATGAATATTCACCATCTTCATCTAATCCAGACTGTCTAAAGTTTTTAAGACGTTCTTTTATTTTATTTGTAAGTTCTATTGCTTTTTCAGGATCATCTTTACCTATTTTTTCTAACTTATCTATTTGTTGTTTAAATAACTTTGCCTTTTTTTCAATTTCTTCATCAGGAATGTCTATTTCTACAAAAGATGGTTTACGTAACCACTTATCACTCATTAAACTATATTCGCCTCTGTATTTAGGATGATCTTCATTATCTTGAATATAAACTTCAATATTTTGTTTACCTAATTTTAAATCATGAACTCGATTCCAATTGACTTTTGCTTCATCAAAGTATTTTTTTAACAACTCAAGATTTTCAAATTTATCAAAATCAACAACAATGTGTAAATCTATGTCAGATGTTGGAGTATAGTTGTAATTAACACTACTTCCTGTTAAAAGAATATCTTCAAACGGCTCAGGTATTTCTAATCCTTCCCAAAAATAATTAGCTATTTTTAATAATAATTCTCTTACTTCTGGGTCTACTTTATTGTCATTACCAAAAATAATAGGGTTTAATTTATTTTGGTTTTTGTATTCTAACCATACCCACTGAGGTTGTTTTTTAGGATTTGGTTGATTACCTTCTTGTAAACTAGCTGGTTCAGGAAAATTAATATTTAAAACTCTTTGAATGTCATCTAAGTATCCTTTTTGTATTACTGCTTCAGGAAATAAACTTTTAAAGTAATTATATGTAGTATTATAATCGTTTAAAGCTTTTTTATCACCGGGGTTGTTTTTTACTTGAAGATATCTTTGTCTTAATTCAGCTATTGTAGCTCTAAAGTCAGTTCCACTAACTCTATCACCATCACTATCTATAAACTGATCATCTACAATCTCTTCTTGGACCCTGTCGCCAAAAGCTTCTTTTAAACCTTCAAAATATTTTAAATCATCTGCTTCTTTACCAGCAGCAGCGACATAAGCTTCTCTATTTAAATCATCTCCAAACCATCTATAAAGATCTTTAATTGGAGATTTAGTTTGTGAAATTTCAGCTACAATTTTTGGATTTGGTTGTGCCTTTAAGTAAATATCCCAAATTGCTTTACTTTGTTCTGCTGTAATTCCACCTCTTTTACCATGACCGATTAATACTTTTACTTGAGTAATGTAAGGTTTTGATGCTAGTTGTTGAGCTGCAGAAAGATGACCTTTATGGGGTGGTTTAAAACCTCCTGGATACCAACAAATTTCTGGTTTTTTGGCTACTTCTTCTCCTATTAATTTTCCTATTTCTGCAATATTCATGGTTTAGCAAATGTTTTTACTGCTCCTACTGCTTCTCTATAATTAAGAGGTTTAATAATTTTTAAAAACTTCTCAACAGTTTTAAATTGATCTTTAATATTTTTAACAGCATCACTAAATTTCTTTTCAGCTGCTTTTTTCTTTTCTTCTTTTGCTTTTAAAATTTCAGGATCTGGCAAGTCTTTTGATGTTTCTATGTCGGATGGTTTAGGTTTTTTAAAACTTGATCTGTATTTTTCTGGATCTTTTTGTATTAATTGTTTAAAATAATCTTCTAACTCACCTGATTTTAATACTTTTTCAAATTTATTAACATTTGCTTTTTCTCCAGGAGATAATTCTGTTTGAACAACTAAATACTCAATACCAGGGATACTTTTATAACTACTTATTTGATTATAAACTTTAGCCCAGTTATTTAACACAACTTCTTTAGGTAATTTTCTACTTCTATTAAAATTTCTTAAAAAACTAACAATAGGACTTCCGTAAAGTGTAATAACCATTACTTTATAACCATTTTGCTGAGCTTGATTTACAATTTCTGCTGTTTCTTTAAAATTTTGTCCTGTAGTATCATAAATAAAATTTTGTTTTTTACTTATAGCATCAGGAATAGCTTTAGTTCTTATAATAATATTATTTTTACTTATATTAGGTCTATCAGGATCATCTTCTGGGTTAAAAGTATCTGGATTAAATACTCTAAAATCTGAAGGTATATTTCTTATTAGATCATTTATTAAAGTTGATTTACCCATTCCTGCTGCTCCTGATAAAATTATTGCTTTTGGTTGGGTGCCAAAAACTTCTAATAATAAAGATTGCAGATTAATCATACATATAAATATGTTACATTTCTAGTTTTACTGATGTAGGCAATTTTTCAAATAAAGGTTTTTGATCGGGATTTTCTAAAATATAAATGTCGTAAATATTTTTAAACATAGTAAAATAGTCTTCTAATGATTTTTCAGGTTGAACAATTTCCCAACCATGACCTTGTAATTTATCTTCTTTACCTTTTCGCTTACTACTTTTTAACCACAAAATTCCACTTTCTTCAATTTTAACATCACTGTGTTCATTCCAAGCATTAGCGTAAGCTGATAATTGTAAATTATAACTGGTGTGTAAACTATTACTTGTTTTAGTGTCTAATAACCAAACTTTATCGTTCATTTTTACTATTAAATCACAAGTTCCAGCATATTTGTGTTCGTGACTCAATAAATGTATTTCACTAGCTATTAATTCAGGTTTACAAGTATTCCAAAAATCACTAAATCTCAATATCATTTTCCAAACTTCTAAGCTGTAATTAGCTCGTTTGTTTTCGTCTACCCAAACAATTTCTTCACCTCTTAAGAATCTTTCAATAGCATCATGAACTTGAGTTCCTTCTTCACTTGCTCTTCTAACAATAATATCGCTATTGTGACCTACGTCTTTTAACCAACTTTCAAAAAACTTGTTTTTAGGATAAAAACCTAAAACTGTGGTTACAGAAGGATAATAGTCTCCATTTTCTGTTTTGTAAAATCGAGAATCTAAAAAGTTAATTTGTTCTCCTTCGTGTTCAACAATTCTCTTTAAGTAAGGATGTTTTTCAATGTTGTGACCTTTTTCTATCATATATTCATTTTAAGTAACATAATGTCACTAAAAGTTAGTGGATTTGCATTATGTAATTTTTTTGTAAAAGTTTCAAAACCCATTTCACTTGGATCTTTATCATCCATATCAACCCAATATACTTCTTTACCGTAGTTCGTTAAGGTAAGCGCGTGATCTAACGCGTCTTTTTTAGCATCGCGATCTAATGCGATATAAATAGTTTTTACTAAAGATTCAACGAGTTTCTTCATAAGAGCATTAGAAATAGTTTTACCAAAGAGAGGAATAGCGTTACGGCGCACAGAAATAGCATCAAATGCTCCTTCAACAAGAATAATCGGCATCTCCCAAGAAATGAGTGCCTCAAAACCAATAATCTCATTTTTGTTACATTTAGGTGTATCATACTTTCTACTAGCATTCGGATCCATAGTTCGAGCCACGAAATAGTTGATACTATAGTTATTATCATAAGAGGGAATAATGATGCTATTAGCATAAGGTCCAGTAGATGCATATCCTATATTATATTTTATAAGTTCAGTTTCAGTAATGCCTCGTTTTTTTAAATAAACTTTAGCTCTTCTTGCTTCTAAACTAGTATCTGCAATTAAATGTTTGAAATCTTTAGGTAATTGAACGTCTGTGTGTTCTACTTTTAAATCTTCTTTAGGACTAACACCTAAAATACTTCTTAATTCAAGAGTTTTTTCTCTAGGTGTTTTGAGTTTTTTAAATAAAGTTGGAAGTTTAAGTCCTTTAACGTTACAAACCCAACAATGATATGGATTTTCACCTTTTAAATTAGTTTGTAGTTTTACTTCTAATTTAGGTTTATGGTGATTACAAAAAGGACAATTAAAAGCATAATTACCACTACTAGATTTTTTGCCTTTACCTAATACACTTTCAAGACAGTTTAATAGTAGTATGTTATCCATTACTACTAATATAATAAAAAAGGCTTGGAAAACCAAGTCTTATTATTTTTATTTATTATAAATATATTATTTTAAATTATCTAGCCCAAGAAATAGACTGTATTCCTTCTATTCCACATTTATCAGATTGCCTAGTTTTAACAAATAATGTAGTTCCAATACTATATGCTATTCCTACACCTTTATAAATTTTAGATGTGTCTAATTCTTCTTCTGGATTTTGTTCTAAGTATTTTTTGATTTTATCAAATAATGTTTTAGCGTCATATTGGTTTTCTTTTTTATATGCGTCTAAATGTTTATCATCTTTACAAAATTGTATAACTCCATTATTATATAAAGTTACTTTAATTCCTGATTTTTTATGTTCTGTACTATCTAAAACTTGTATTTGTTCTTCATTTATTTGTGAAGTTGATGTTAGTTTATTTTCTACTAAATATTTTTTTAAGTCAAAGTTATCCATAGTAATAAATATTATTCAAAGTCTCTTCTAAAAAATTTTCCTAAAATATTATCACAATAACACAAGTTATCTTGTAAACAACTATTTTCCATTTGAGCTTTTACTTCGTAGTATGTTAAGAGTTTTTTATTAGAAACAATGTAAAGTATTTCTCTAGAAAATTCAGTGTCTAATTTTCCTTTTTTAAATTCTAAAAAATCTTTACTTGAACCCCAATAATTTAACCAGTCACTTTCTTTTTGAATTACTTTTGTAATTGGTTTTCTACCAGGTCCTGTTTGTTCTAATAATTCTTTTTTAGTAAGTTTTTTCTTTATGTTGTGAAAAAGAACTTTTTTACCAATATAATATCGTTTTGTTTCTTTATGAACTATTTTATAAATAAATCCATAAGTAGCTTCAGGAAAATCTGACAGTTCACTGAAGTATTTAATGTCTCCTTTTTTAAAGTTAAACCACATGCTATGAGCGTTCATTTTACCAATCTAATTTTACCAAAAACGTCAAATCTGTTGCATTAGAAAGTGGAACAGGTTGTGACATTTTTGCTACGGCCAATAATTGATTTGAGTCATTGTAAAAACCTAATGATCCTACGTAAGGACTAAAATAACTAGCTGTTGCAAAATCTTTTAATTGATTGTCTGGATATGTGTAATAAGTGCCTGAGTAATTGTAAGGTATAGTACTAGAAGTAATCCACACAGATGCTGATTCATAAATAAATCCTAAGGATCCTGTTGTTAATGTTGGATTATAACTTGTATTAAATTCATAATCTTTTACTCTACAAACCATATTTTGTTCGTAAAGTATATAGCTATTTTGAAATTGTATATTAGTGAAAGAAGCTGACATTCTAGTCAATACTCCTAATCCTTGTTCGTAAAATATATTTCCTACACAACTACTTTGTGAAATAATTATTCCTACTGAGCCAGTAAAACTAGATCCTGACCATCTTAAATTATATTCTCCATCATCATAAATTAACCCACCACTTACTGCTGCTTGAAAAGTAGTAGGAATTACTTTATTAGAATATAATGTATTAGGAATATTAATTAATTGAATACTACTTGTGTAAAAATTCTTTTCTATTGAATATAAATTTCCTAATCTTAAAGCACCACTAACAGCATAATCAGTTGAAGTTAAATTTACAGTATAATTTACTGTTTGATAATAAGAAGAGGTAGATAAAGAATTTACAGGGTAATATTCAGGATAATAGTTAACTAGTACTGATTTATAAAGTAAATTACTGTAATTATAATCTGTCTTAACAGCTGAACTAGTGTAACTTCCTGTTTGAAAAAAGATACCGTATTCTATAAAATCCGATGCAGTAACAGACCATAACTTATTAGCTTCATAAGGTATGGTAAAGGCGTCACTTACATTTAATCTTTTTAATACGGTATCAGACATTAATAATCAAGTTTTACTCTAACTAAAGTTTCTTTAGTAAAGTCTTTTTGTAAAGGTTTACTTAATTTAGCAACTGCTAATAATTCGTTACTATCATTATATAAACCAATAGCTGTAATATAAGTTACAGGGCTATAAATTAACTGATTATAAATTAAATTACCATCACTATCAATAATAGTAGGATTAGCTGTGTAGTTATATTCAGCGTTTTTAGCTCTACAGAAAATAAAATTACTACTTAATACTTCAGCAGCTTGTAAACTAAAATCTCCACTGCTACTAATTAATTGATAAACAGTTCTGTTATTTGGATTATAAAAAGGACTTGGAGGTGCAGTACTAGCAGGTGTTCTATTCCACCCAATTTCTAATCCAGCACTACCTGTAGGACACTGTAATGCCATTGGGTTTAACATAATAAGTCCCATATCTGGAAATACATAACCATAACTTCCTGATACTGTTCCAGCTGAACTAAATACACTTCCTTGACTACCACTTACTAAAGTATAGTATTGAGTATTATTAATAAAAGTTGCAGTTGTTTGAACTTGACTATTATCTGTTAAAGTAAGTTGATTTGAACCTGTTTTTAAATTTAGTGTTAAACTTCCTGGATTAAAACTTTGTTTGTATCTTCCTCGCGCTACTGTTATTACAACAATATCATCTGATCCAGATACAAAATCAAACATAAATTTACTATTTTCGTCTCCTAAAATTAAAGCTCTATATTGACCATAAATGTCTTTAGTAGGTGTATAAGTAGGAGCAGCAGCGTTAAAATAATAACTTCCAGATCCTAAAATATTACCATAAGCAATAGCAAATTGATTTTCTGCTGTAGTTAAAGTTGATGCTGTTTGATAAACGTTTAAGTAAAACGCTCCAGTAGACCCAGTTTCTTGAGTTGAACTTGTAAAGAATTGAGTTAAAGTATATTGATTATTAGTCCATGCTGCTGAAACTACTATTTCACTACTTACTGTTTGATCGTCTAATGATAATACTGAATATGACATTATTATTGTTTTTTATTAACTGTGAATGGAATACTAATTCTTGCTCCTGAATTTCTACCTACAAAAGTAATTGTTGTAGTTACAATAGTTGTTCCTGAAGGGAATATATCGTTTAAGCTAGTAGCTGTTAAGGTAAATGAAGTTCCAATTTGTGAAATACTTAAAGGAGCACCTGATGTTGTTGGGGTAGGTGTTAAACTTGGTAAAGCGGTTGTATTAACTCCAGTACCTGTAAAACTACCTACTAAATTTTGATTTGAGATAGTTGCTAAGTAACCTAAAGGTTCAACACTTTCAATAGTTCCTAAATAATTTAATGTAGTAGGATTAATAACAATTGTAGCTCCTTGTTGTAAACTAATACTTGCTCTACCACCAATGTTTAATACAGGCAATTTTGCAGTACCACGAGGTAAAGTTACTAATTGATATTTCATATCTTGGGTATTATCTACAAAAGCTTGCAATAAAGGCATAGCTTCAATAGCCTCTCCATAATATGCTGATCCAGAAGGATGATTGGGATTGTAAAGAGTATAATCAATTTCATCATCAGATAAAGAAAATTGAGTAATTCTAAATGAACCATCATTACGAGCTAAAAGCTCTCTGCCCTTTGTTGTTAGAACCGCATCTACGGTTACATATTCGTTCGACAAGTATGCCATATTTATATATATTTAAATGTTATTTTTTGTTTATTATATTTTACTGATTTAGATAATCCTGATATCTGATTTCCTATTGTTCTTGAGTTTAAATTTAATTTTATACTGGCTTCTTGTAAACTGATGAATGTTAAATTTAATTCATTACAATAAACTGGTTTATACTTAGAAAGGTGAGGTTTTTCATTTCCTTTTCTTTTTTTAGGTTTTCCAGTCATTACAAAACTTCTATATTGTTTTTCATCTTTTGATTGAACTCTACCTTTATTTTTTTTACTTATTTTTTGTTTTGTTTCTTCTGATCTAATTTTTCCTTTGTTTGTTTTAGAAGATAATTCAGATAAAATTTTATAATCTAGTTTCATTCTTTTAGCTAATGCTAAACAAGCACCCCAATCATTTTGTTTTAAATGAATATCATAGTGTTCTTGAATAGATAATGCTATTAAATTATTAATATTATTATTTTTTTTATTTCCATCAATATGGTGTATATCATAAACCCTACCTAAATTATCTTTAGGAATAAAACTATGATGTTTTAAATATATTCTTCTATAGGGTGCCATATTGTGTTATATAAATATTATGAAAATAATCCTTTTGATGTTAAGTTTGAAATTATATTTGATAAATTATTTTTTAAAGTAGGACTCATGTATTTTGGAAGTATAAATGACGGTGCTAAACCTGGTTTAGACTTAACGGGGTTATTATTTAATATAATATAACCTGGATCAGAAACCAAACGTCTTATAGCAAAATAATCTAAGTTTTGTCCTTGAGGAGTTCTATCTAAATATAGAAATAAAGGAGAAGCATATGATATGCCAGAAGCTCCACTAAAATTATATGTAGTACTTCCTGATGTGAATGTATAATTATTTAAAATTGTAGCATCATATTCACCTCCTACAAAACCAGCTTTAAGAATTAAAACATCAGTAGAATTTGAAGCTGTTATTCCAGCAAAAGTACTTGAATACAAGGGTGCTGAGCTACTTACATTAAAAACTTCAGATGCTGAATATGCGAATGATGTTGGGGTTGTAGAAGTAAAAGATGAAGTTACTATATAAATGTTAGTTAATGTATTACCCCCAAGAGGAGAAGAAGAAGTAAAATTAAAAGTAATTCCATTTACTTTAAATGAACCTATACCTGTCGAAGCAGCACTAGCAGAAGCATAAATTAAACTTCCACTTACTGATCCTGTTGTTTGTAGTTCATAAATAGAGTTTATAGATGAAGACATAATTGTATAAACTTCATTTTCATTCCCACCAAATCTTATTTGATCATAAGGTTCTATAGTAAAAGGTAAAGGATTATTAAATCCACTTGAAGTTCCATTTGATACAACAGGAGTTTGAGCATACCCAGGTCCATAAAAATAACTTAAAGCTGTTGAAGCTGTTAAAACAGTTCCTTCAAAACTACTTGTAAAATAACTACTTGTTATTGTTAGTGGTGTTAATACACTACCTGATGTTATTTGAAAAAATGAATCACCATTAACATATAAATTATCTCTATTAAATCCAGCTGGACTTTGAAAAGTAGTATAAAAAATATCTCCTTGATTATATGAAGTTTGGGTTGTTAATCTAACTGTGGTGATATTTCCGGTTCCAGGAAGATCATCAGTAGATTGCGCTAATATTTGATTATTTTTAAATAAAGTAGTAATAACATCTAGAGCTTTTCCACTGGCAAACTTTTGATATTTTATTGAAGAAGTGATATCAACTAATGTGTTAGAATTTTTTGGAGCTGTGTAAATATAAGTAGATAAATCCCACCCACCAGCCTCATCAGTAATAATATTATTAAATTTTATTCCTTCAAAATCTATAGGATTATAATTAATTCCTCCATAAATAAAAGTTTCTAAACCTGTTGTAAATCCTCCTAAACTAGTGAAAGACATTGTAGGAATATAACCTGATTTTAAAAATAAACTATTATAAGATCCTGTGTCGGAGTGTATTATAGTTTCAAATCTTTTTAAAGGTTGATAAACAGTTGTTTCAAAATCTTGATTAAAACTTCCACTACCATTGTAAACAGCTACAGCTACTGGTGAATCACTTCCAAAATTTTGGTCTGTATTATACCAATAAGAAGAACTTTCTTCAGGTTTATAAACACTTCCTGTATTATCTATTAAAAGTTTTATATGATATTGTGTACTTCCAAATCTTTCTGCTAAGGTATTTTGAGCTGTATCAACAAAAAGAATATATTCTTGAGTTTGTTCAACGTTAGGATAAGTATTACTTCCTAAAAATGTTGTATCATAAGTAACAATACTAGAAGTATAGTTAAAAGTTTGGTTAAAATCTAAAGCTGTTGTTGAACTTCCTATTTCTCTACTTTTAACATATCCAGCATCACTTAAATTAGTATCTTGCCACTCAATAGATGAAGAAAATTGATTAAATACTCTATTATCTATTTGTCTTATATAACCATCAAAATCTACTTGGAAATTATTTGCTGGGCCATTAGTACCACATAATCCTAAAGTATCATATCCTATAGAATTTACAATAGCTTCTCTATAAATAAAGTTAGGACCAAAAATTGGGAATGGAGATGAACTAACAACATCACACAATACACCTATGCCATTACAATTTGTATAATTAAAATAAATATCTTCATCACCCTGAGCTGGGGTTCCACCTTGAGTTCCTAAGTTAGTTACTTTATATCTAACACAACTACCTAAAGCATTTGTATTAATAGATTGTGATGTAGGTAGTTTTTTAAATTTAAATTGAGATTGAACGTTTGGAACAACATTGTTATCTAAAGCATCCCAACCTTCATATTGTTCTACAAAAGCTTGACCTTCATTAAATCTTCCTAAGTCTTGTAAATAAAAATTTGTACTACCTACTGTTGTTACTTTGTCTTTACATGCTGTTAATTGTACTACTCTTTGTGTAATTCCAGAATCTACTTTAGTTTCTCCATTACAATCAATCCAAACAATTTGTCCGTCTGTAGTAACTTGATATTGATGGCAATCACAAATAGCTCTAGTAAATGGATTATTTTGATCATAAGCACTCCAAACTTCAATAAAACTTCCACTTAATTCTCCATCAAAGAAAGCTTCATTTATAGTTGAATTTCTTGAACAACAATAATCTCCTGAGTTAGATCCTACAATGGCTACTGTTTCTGTTTGACCATCATATGATGCTGTGTCAATAGTAGGTTCATATCTTCTTGTTTTACTTCTTTCAAGAATATGGGGTTTAATTACAACACCTGATGTATTATTTGCTCTACCCGGAATGTATGTTTCTAAATATCTAAATAAAGACTTATGATAAGTTTCAATTAATTGAATAAAGTCTTTATAATTATAAGGACTAACATATTTTTCAAAATAATCTTCTTGTAAAGTTTCTAAACCAGGATAAAAGTTTAAATCACTGTATCTTGGGTCTCCTATTATTTGATCTAAATTATAAGTAGTACCTAATTGAGCAATGATATCATTATTTATTTGATCTTGTGGGCTAAAACCAACTTGAGTTAAATGAATATCGGTAGTTCTACTACTTGTAGGATTATTATAAACTACAGATTTAACAAGTTGTAATCTATTAGTTGCTAATGTTTGACTTTCTATTCTTATTTTATCTGTATTTGGAACTGAGTATCCTCCTACGGCTGGTTGAGTATAGTATTGTTCTGTGGAATATACATAATCACTTGGTTGCCAAGTTCCATTAAAATATAAAAAATAATTTGGAGTAGAATGAGGTTGACTACCTGTTACAATGCCAAAATTAGTATATAAATCATTTCCTAAAGGAAATCTAAATATTAAATTATCATAAGCATCATTTGTAGTATTACCTACATAAGATTCTGGGTTGAGAGTATGGGCGTCTAATACAGATTTACTTAAAGGAATGGACCATCCTCTTAATTCTTGTAATTGAGAATAACAACTACCTAATGATAAATTTGAAGGAAGTGTAGTAGAAAATAATGGATTTACATTTCCTAATTCAATTCTTGTATTAACGTCATCATAAACAGGAATAGAGTAAGATGTAGAAACATTATAACCTATTTCACCATTTAATTCATTTTTTACATATAAAGTAGATCCAGTTCCTTCATTTTGCCAAATTACATTCCACCAATTATAGTCTTTATTACTACCTGTTACAAAAACAGGCACTGAAACACTTTGAGTTACATTTGTTGTATTAGTCCAAAGAACTACATTAGCATAATCATAACCATTTACTGTAGTTGGTTGTAAATAAATTACCCAATCAGCTGTAGATGGAGTAGTATGATTTGATCCTATTAATAATGTTTGGTTATTTGATGTATTTAAAGTAGTCGGTTTAAATCTAAATTCTAAATTTTGTATACCATAAGAACTAGTTGTAAGATTATCTATAAAACTATATTTAAATGGTTGAAATTGTAACGCTGCAGAAAATCTAGAATAGTTGTATTCTGCTGTGTTGCTTGTTTTATCTATACCACCAAATTCCATTGGAAATAAGATAGTATCAGGAATACCATAAAGAGTATTTAAATAATTAACAAATTTATCTGTTCCTTTACTTTTTAATAATGTAGGTAAGTTAGCATATATTCTTTTAAATACACTTTTTGCTTCATCTTGACCAGAAAGTGTATATTGTGATGCCGTTATACCTGTTTGCCATGAAGCTGTTTGAAAATAAGGACTTCCTTGTTGGTTTGTTCCATATAACCATGTATAAAGATTATCTTGATCTCCATCAGTATAAAGTTTAATACCTAAACTTTGAAGAGCATTTCCAACCATATCTTTACTAATACCATCAGCTAATGAGTTATCTGCTTTCCATAAATCAGTCATAGCTTTGATATAAAGCCAAATCTCATCAAACATTTGACCCATTGAATACACAAATGGTTCTACATTTGAAAAAGTTGGACTTTCTTGTAAGTATGTAGGTAATGCATAAATTAAGTTATTATTGTTAAATTCATCATAATAACTTGCTGAGTAGGATTGGTTATTATACCAAATAATAGATTCTGTAGATCCGGTTGTTTGGTTTACATAAGGAAGAGTTGTATTTGATTTAGGCCAAGCTGTACTACTTGATTGATAATACAAATATTCTTCATAGTTTGTAAAACCTTGAATTGTTTGGTCTATTATAGATTGAGAAATAATTCTGTTTAAATTAGTAGAAGGTAAACCACTTATTCCACTTTGTAAACTCTGTATTTTACCTAGTTTATATTTAAAAGTTTCTAATTGTTGTTGAGCTGAACCAAAGTGAACAAAATTAATATATTCAGTATAATCTACATTTATTGTTGGATTACTACTTGATATAAAAGCCAACATTGTTTGTAGTTCACTAGATTGAGTTAAATTTGTAATTTGATTAAAATTATAATAATCACTTGAACCAATTCTATAACTATCAACATCTAAAGTAAAATTTGCTTCTCTTAAACTTGGAAATGTTACAGAAGAAGAAATATTAGATGTTAAAATAGCTTGATAACTATATGTATTTACTACTTTTTCTACAACATTTAAAGGACTATTTACAATAATGTTTTGAGGAAGAGGATTTTCTAATTTAATAATTACTGTAGCTGTTCCAAAAACATCTTTTTCAGCAGCTAAAGATAAAGCGGTGGTTAAATTATTATTTCCAAAATCAAGATAATACTCAATAAAATAATCTCTTGATTGAATTAAATCTATATAAGCAACAGCATTTGAAAAAAATAAATCGTTGTTTGTTGTTGTTCTTACTTTAATTTCTTTTCTATCTGGGGAAATTGAATAAATAAATAAATCTAAATTAGGATTTTGCGTTAATAAAGGTCTTAAAAAATTATAGACCATATTATATGTACCTAATCTAAAACCAGCACTTTCTATATCATATGCTGGGTCAAAATTAATTTCTTTATTTTCGGTAACACTATATTCTTGAAAGTTTGGATTATTAAAAACTAATGTACCTAAATCTGTATAAATAAATAATTGTACAAAATCCCCAGATACGCCAAAAAATCTAGTCATTTCTGTACTCGCTACAAGATTTTGCTCTTGTTGAGTTAAAATATTATTATTTACGTATGTTGGATTTATTTGTACAGGCATTAAATATTTGTATTAAATTCGTTTATTTGTTCTTGTAACTGTTTATTTTGTTGTTGTAAAAAATTTAACTGTTCTAATAATAAATTTAAGTCTAAACCTAAATATTCACTACTTCTTTCTACAAGAGTAGTATGTGAATTACTTCCAGTTAAAGGAATTTGATAAAATAATATATCATAATTTTCAAAAAAACCATCAACAGTAGGAATATTATCTATTACATCAGTAGTAGTATTAGGATTTACAGCTACACTAAATCCAGTATCTACTACTTTATTAATATCTTTACTATATATTGTTTTTTTAGTTGATATAGTTATTTTACTCATGGGAATATAGTTTGGGAAACTTTAAATTTCATATCACTATCATCTTTTACATATGTACTTCCATCAATATTTACTTTAACTTGGATTGTATAAAATCTTTCTGGTTCTAGTGTACTCATATCTACATTGAAATAAGATCCTGTTTTATTTGCACTTATTAAAGTACCAGGATTATTAAAAGGAATAATAGTTTCATTAGTATCTACATCAATAATTTGATAAAAACTTTGTGAAGGTAAAGTTTTATTAAATTCATATAATGAAGAAGTTACAAACTGTCTTTGAGGATATTTATCTCTTGAAGCCACAGTAAATCTAACGTTACTTTCAGCGTAATAAACTCCATCATTATTTCCAATAGACATATCAAATACTTGATTAGTTTGAATTTTTGTTAACTCAGGATCCCAAATTTGACTTTTCCAATAAAAGAATAAAGAAGGAGGATAAATAGTATTAGTATCTCTACTAAAATAATCTAAAGTATATTGGTAATTTTGGTTATTTTCTACAGATTCACTAACTCTTAAAATAAATCCTTTATTAGGTATTAAAGAAGAAGACCATTGATTTATAATAGAAGTTACATTAATGTATAAATCTTGGGGAGTATATTGAGAAATAGATGTTGTAGCATAACTACTTGTATACCAAGATCCTCCACCTACAGAACCTGATAGAAAAGAACTTGTAGTTCCAGATCCAGTAAGCCAAAATTGTCCAGCTTTAGGTCCTAACCAACTACATCCATTTATAGTAGTCGGATCGTTTGCTAATCTTCCAGTTCCTTGATCCCATTCTTGAGAAATAGGATTAACTACTATTGGAACTACTGTTGGTAAACTTTCTACTTGTGAAGCATATATTTTTAAATAAGCTTCCCAACTACCAGACGCTGCGGGAGTTGTATTTACTTTATTTAAAATATCCATTATTTCAGTTTGGTCAAACTGAATAAGTATTCTAGAAGCATTATATATATCAGGTTTAGTAAATTCTAATATAGGATCTAAACCAGTATTTGTGGTTGGAAATAATGAATATAATGTTGCGTCTTTAGAAGGGAATAATTGAGAAAACATATATTATAAATATTAAGCTCCAACAACTCGTCCTAAAATATCACTATCTGGGTATCTAATTTCAAAAATCATTGGATCTAAACTAGGATAAATAATACCTCCTAAAGTAGCTCCTTGTAAATCATATGTATAAGGACTGTAAATTCCACCAGCTTTATTAGTAAATTCTATATTTTTTACAGCAGCAACTCCATTTACGTTAGCACAACTAATACAATTTTCTACTTGACTTAATATAATAGGTTGATTTATTGACCAATTTTTAATATTAAAAAATTCTTTTAGGGCATTAATACAACCAATTAAAACTTGCTGTGCATTATAACCTTGTAATACTTGTATTTCAAAATTAATACCAATATTAATATAAAAAGCATTTTTAATTGTAACAGCATCTGTTAACATTTTATATTGACTTAAATATGTTTTTAAATTTTGTTTTACTGCTAAATTAGATGTAGTTAATTTACCATCGTTATTAGTTGATAATACATAAGCACTTAATGCTAAAGGATTCATATTAACTAAACTTTGAGTATTATCTCTATCAGCGTTTAAGTTTAAATCCTGAACTACATAAGCTTTAGCAATATATCCAAACTCATTAGGCATACTAAGAATTCTTACTAAGTAATCATCTTTTGTAACATTTCTTAATTGAGTAGGAAAATTAGATAAAGCATTTAATCTTATTTCTTCTAAAGTATCTCCAGGTCCTCCTCCAGTTGCTCCAATTGTATTGTTAAATTTGATACTTTCTAATACTGTTTGTACTGTAGAACTATTTAAACCGTAATCATTTAATTGAGCATTTGCTGTTACTAATTGATTAACATCATTAGCAGGAACATTACTTCGAGCTCCTCCACCAACAATATAAGTAAAAGTAATTGTTGTATTTACTGGGGCTTGACCATACTCGTTTGTAAAGAAAAAGTTTGACGGATCAAAAGCTGTATTAAATGCACTAATTCCATCTTGTATTCCTAAACCAACATTATCAGGATTAGGAATAATTAATTCACTGTCTTTACCAGAAGTTCCTGCTCCAAAACTAATTTCTAATTCAGTATCACTTACAAATTGAGCTGTAAATCTATTGTTTACTTTTTTAAGTCTCAACATAAATGGAGCTTGATCATTATATTGAGAATAATTAGGTTCAAAAACACTAATATTATAAGTTTTATCTATGATTGTATCTTGAGCTAAATAAGGTACTTCATACCATGTATTTCCATCACTATCTACAGCTTCAAGAATTTGAATTATGTTTTCATCAACTAAAGTTACTTTAGCAAATTGTTCTAAAGTAGTAAAAGGAAAACTTTGAGTTTGAACAGTTCCAGAAAAAGCTTCTACTTGTTTTTTTATAACATAAAATAAAGGATCAGTAGTAGCAGTATAATAACTATAAACACTTACATCTGTAGGATCAAAACTACTGCTGTAGTTAAAATCTACTAAATTTTGAGTTAAAAATACTATATCGGGTTGAGAAGTACTACCTACTTGCGTGTTTTCGGGTATTCTTACCGCATATCTCCAATCAGGCAGATAACTGTTCGCTGCATCAGAAGGTATTAATTGATATACGTCTAAAACTACAGTAGAAGGTCTAGTCATTTTTGGACTATATCCTAAACTATAAGCAATAGGAAGAATATTTTTTCTTTCTTTAGCTTCTAAAAGTAACGTTTCTTGTACTTGAGTATCAGTGTAAAAAGATAATACATCTCCTACATATGCTGATAAATCAACAAACATATTACCAGGTGAACTAGGACCAAAGTCAGAGTAGTTTTGATAGTTATTTTTAATATAATCTACTAAAGCCTGTTGTAGTTGTTGAAAATCTTTATTTAAATATTGTATTGCCATTATGATGTTGCTATTTCTACATTTAATTCATCTACAATTCCATTAATAGAATATGTAATGCTTATATTAAGAGTATTATCTCCTGTACTAGAAGTATTAACACTTTTTACAACTATATTTTGAACATTTTGTTCTATTCCTGATTTTAGTGTTTCTTCTAAACTATCAAAATCTATTTGATTTTGTTCAAATAAACCTTGTCGTATTCCAGCTCCATAATATGGTTGAAACATTCTTTCACCGGGATTTGTAAGAATATAATTTATTAGTTGATTTTTTACTTGTTGGGTTGTAGTGTATGTGCTCATAAAAACTTCTGGTTGTTGGAATTGTATACTAATTCCAATTTCTCTTTTTAGTGTTCCAGTAGCTATATCAGCATATCTATATAATGGTCTTGTAGTCATTATAATAACCCTTTATTTTTCATTGTAGTCATCATTGCACTAAAATCAGGAACACTATTTACTTGTACTTGTCTAATATCTTGTGCTCCATTATTATTTTGTTGAATAAATCCTTCAATTCCTTTAGTTACAGGAACTGATCCACCCCCATATTCATTCATCATAGATTGTTGCCAACCAAAATTTTGAGCTTGACCAGCATCAAATGTACCTCCTCCTAATGTTCTCCACTCACCTTCATAAGCAGTTTCATTTAAAAGATCTTGAATTGAGTTTCCAGTTGGTTTAGGTTTAGGAGCTTTTTTAATACTTTCTATTGTTGGATTATAGTTTTCTTTTATAGGTTGTTTACCTAATTCTTCTCTAAGAGCTGACCTAACTTCTTTACGAACTACTTCTTGTATTAGTTTTAATAATTTTTCTGTGCTGTTCATATTGGTATAAATATTAAATTATAAAATTTTATGATGTTTATGTTGTGCTTCCTGTTATATTACTAATTATTGTAACTGTCGATCCAGTTAGTTGATTATAAGATCCTGTTAGTTGATTATTTACTTGAGTTAAAGCTTTATTAAATACTTGAGATTGGTAATTATTAATAGTTTGTTGAATATTTAAAAGTTGATTTTTAGCTTTTTCATATTTTGTACCATAAAATTCTATTTTCTTTTTTATTGCTTCAAATTCTTTATAAGCTTCAGCTAAGTCTTCTAAACTATTTAATTCATTAGCAGTATATTGAGTTGCTCTTTGAGTGTATTCTGTTGCTAAAGCAACATTAGGAACAGGTACTTGAGAAGCGGCATTAGCAGCTATTATTAAATCTTGAGCTTTTCTTCTTTTAATTTGTATTTGTAGTATTTCTAATTTAACAGCTAATATTTTATCGTAAAGAGGAATTAATTTATTTAAACTTAAATTTTTTCTTAATTGATCAACTGTTCTGATTTCATCTGTATTATAAACACGACGAGCATATTTATCTACTGCTAATACATAAGTATCTACTGTTTTTTGTATATTTTGAATAGCTTGATCTATTTGTTGACTTTGAATTGGTTGAGCTACTATTTTACCATTTTCTACACTTACAAAATTTACATTACTTTGAGCTAGTATTTTATTTACATTTTTTTCTAAAATACTTAGTAATCTACCAGATCTAATATAGTTTTGAACAATATTATCTACTAGTTTTTTAGTTATTTGTTGAAATTTTCTTGTAATAGGTTTACTATCTGTTACTTTTCCTGTAGTAGATTCTTCTTGTTCTTGTTGTTTAGATTTAAAAATAAATTCACGAGCAAATGTAGAAATGTTAAAAGGTTGATTTCCACCAGCAATACCAGCATCGTTTATAAAACTTGATATTTCATTTGATTTACTACTTAATTGACTAATACTTTGAATAGTTTTTTGTAGACTACTAGATCCAGTAATAGAACTAACTCCTGGTATTACTGTTGTAGTACTTTGAGTAATAGTTATACTACCCGTTTGAAAACTTTTTATTTGTTCTATGTCTAAAGCCATTAGTAAGTTTTAGTTGTTATTGATTTAATTTTATCTAATTGTTTAGATAAATTTTCTATTTCACCAGTAATAGCTTTCACCTCAGAAGGATTATTAGTAATATCATTCATTATACTTAACATCTGTTGTAAAATATTTATTAATTGATCTGATTTTACTACTGATTCTTCTGTTATAGTAGGATTTTTAGCGTAACCTAAAATAATATTTTGAGAATTTACAACAAAATTATTTTTAGGATCAATACTACCCTTAACAC
>Ga0172372_10003308_pt1 | contig 23791 bp, 19 predicted proteins | sample LakKiv5m_2_FD_114544 | JGI IMG/M metagenome (GOLD analysis project Ga0172372, IMG submission 114544) | Freshwater microbial communities from Kabuno Bay, South-Kivu, Congo - kab_092012_9.5m | ecosystem: Environmental > Aquatic > Freshwater > Lake | place: Democratic Republic of the Congo...
CATCCGTTCCGGGGATTGCATCCCCGGGCACCCAATCGTTCGACGACCATCGACTGGGTGTCCCTGTGATGAAATCCCGGGCGAGTGTGACGTGGAGGTCGGACCGTTGACGGCGCACGTCATCCGTTCCGGGGATTGCATCCCCGGGCACCCAATCGTTCGACGACCATCGACTGGGTGCCCCGGTGGTGAAACCCCGGGCGAGTGTGACGTGGGGGTCGGACCGTTGACAGCTCACGTCATCCGTGCCGGGGATTGCATCCCCGGGCACCCAATCGTTTGACGACCATCGACTGGGTGCCCCGGTGATGAAATCCCGGGAACACAGGATGTCGGAGTCGATCAGGCGACGGATGTCAACGTTGACGGCTCACGTCATCCGTTCCGGGGATTGCATCCCCGGGCACCCAATCAAGCGCTCCCGCACCGCGTGAACGTCACCCCGTGGGAGTCCATCAGGGGAGACTCCATCTGCGGGCTGCACTCCGAGCCGCGCAGGAGCGCCCCCACCGCGACCGCGCCCCAGCCACCCCTCCTGCTCGCCTACCATCGCCGCTTCCCCTGCGGCCCATGTCCGACCTCGCGCACCTTCCCCTCCCCGTCCGCATCGTCGGATCGTTCGCGCGGTCGTTCCATCCCGCGACGCTTCCTCCGATGCTGCGGCGCACATACGGGCGCGAACTCGTCAGTTGGGCGTTCCTTCCGCTGATGCTCGGCGCGATCGAGGGCGGCACGATCGGCATCGTCATCAAGAAGGCTTTCGACGGGCAGCCCGGCGTCGACCCTGAATGGCTCGACCTCGCGACCGCGTGGGCGCTCGCCGCACCGAACGTCGCCAACCTCACCAGCTTCCTCTGGGCCGCGCTTGCGAAAGGCCGCCCGAAGGTGGCCTTCATCTCGTGGCTGCAGATCACGTCGTGCCTCCTCGTCGCGGCGATCGCGCTCTGTCCGCGCAACGGTTGGGGACTGCTGGCGACCTGCATCGCACTCGGCCTTGCGCGCACCGCATGGACCGGCGTCATCACGATCCGCGCCGCCGTGTGGCGCAACAACTATCCGACCGCGAGCCGCGCCACCATCGCGGGCAAACTCGCGACCGTGCAGAGCCTCTTCCTTGCGGCGGCCGGCCTCATCGTCGGTCGCGCGATGGACTCCGACCCCGACAACTACCACTACCTCTTCCCGCTGCTCGCGCTCTTCGGACTCTTCGGCAACCAGATCTACCGGAGGGTGCGCCTCCGCCGCGCGCGGCAACTCCAGCGCGCGGAGCTCGACGGCCGCAAGAAGGACACCGGATTTAGTCCGATGGGCATGATCCGGCTGCTGCGCGAGGACAGACTCTATGCGCGCTTCATGTGGTGGATGAGCGTCTTCGGCTTCGGCAACCTCATGCTCAGCGCGCCGATGACGTTCGTCATCATCGACGAACTGAACATGTCGTACACCGCAGGCATCATGATCAACGCGATCATCCCGCTGGCGGTGATGCCGTTCGCGATCCCGCTCTGGTCCCGCTACATGGCGAGGACGCACATCATCCAGTTCCGGTCGGTGCACGGCTGGACCTTCGTCAGTGCGAGTGTCGCGGTGACGGCGGCGTCGTACCTCCACTCGCCCGCGCTCATCTACCTCAGCGCCGTCCTCCTCGGTGTCGCCTACGCGGGCGGCACGCTTGCGTGGAACCTCGGCCACCAGGACTTCGCGAGCGCCGAGCGCGACGCGGACTACATGGCGGTGCACGTCACGCTGAACGGGATTCGCGGCATCCTCGCGCCGATCGCCGCCTGGGCCCTGCACCAGTGGCTCGCTCCGATCGGATACGCGCCGCTCGTCCTCGTCACCTGCACGGTCATCAACGCGGCGGGCGTGCTTGGCTTCGTCTCCATGCGTTCGTCGATCGTGCCACGCCCCGCCGAGGACGCAACGTCCACCGCCGCGGCCGCGTGAGGCCGGATAACCGCCCGAGGCGTCGCGCACACTCGACGGCGCACCATCCGCGCACCAAGGGCGCATCGAGGGCGCATCGAGGGCGCATCGAGGGCGCATCGAGGGCGACCGGGGTGTTTTTCCTCGCGGCCTTGCGACGGTCCTGTTATCGTTCTCGATTCTCCGCTTCCGAGGCGGGGAGCCCCGGTCATAAGTTCAGGCGGTCGCCTGGCCCGGTTCAACACTTGCTCGGCGCGCGTCGGCTCGTTGCCCTCGCGTGGGAAACACAACACACATGGTCGACTACAACCTGATCGAGGATCTGAAGCTTCAGGACGGCGAAGTGGAGCGCATGCTCCGCGAGGCCTACGGCGAAAAGGTCGCCGGAGGCGAGATGGACGCGCTCATCTCGCAGGAGATCAGCGGACTCGCGCCGGGAAGCATCCTCAAGGGTCGTGTCGTCGGCTTCGCCGGTGACCACGTCGTCGTCGACGTGGGCCTCAAGAGCGAAGGCCACATCGATCGCAACGAGTTTGAGGATATCGACGTCGCCGTCGGCGACGAGGTCGAGGTCCTCCTCGAGAGCCTCGAGGACGAGTCCGGCGGCGTGCGCCTCTCGAAGCGCAAGGCCGACCGCATCCGCGGCTGGGAGATGATCCTCCAGACCCGCAAGGAAGGCGACGTCATCGAGGGCAAGTGCCTTCGCAAGATCAAGGGCGGTCTGCTCGTCGATATCGGCGTGCCGGTCTTCCTCCCCGCGTCGCAAGTCGACGTGCGCCGTCCGGGCGACATCGGCGAGTTCGTCGGTAAGCCGATGCGCGCGATGATCCTCAAGATCGACGAAGAGCGACGCAACATCGTCATTTCGCGCCGCAAGCTCATTGAAGATGAGCGCGACGCTGCCAAGAAGCGCCTGCTCGAGGGCGTGCGCGAGGGCGACCTCGTGCGCGGCATCATCACGAACGTCGCTGACTTCGGCGCGTTCGTCGACCTCGGCGGTATCGACGGTCTTCTCCACATCACCGACATGTCGTGGGGCCGCGTGAATCACCCAAGCGAGATCGTCCGCATCGGCGATGAGATCGAGGTGAAGATCCTCAACATCGACCGCGAGCGCGAGAAGATCGCCCTCGGCCTCAAGCAGAAGGAAACTTCTCCGTGGGAGCAGATCGAGGCAAAGTACCCCGTCGGCTGCCGCGCGAAGGGCGAGGTTGTCAACCTCATGTCCTACGGCGCGTTCGTGCGACTCGAGGAAGGCATCGAGGGCCTCGTGCACATCTCCGAGATGTCATGGACTCGTCGCGTCAACCACCCGAGCGAGCTCGTCTCGGTCGGTCAGGAGATCGACGTGGTCGTCCTCGACATCAACAAGGAGAAGCTTGAGATCTCGCTCGGCGTCAAGCAGACCGAGGTCAACCCCTGGGAGCTCGTTGCCGAGAAGTACCCGACCGGCACCGTCATCGAGGGCAAGGTCCGCAACCTCGCCAACTACGGCGCCTTCATCGAGATCGAGCCGGGCATCGACGGCCTCCTCCACGTCAGCGACATCAGCTGGACGAAGAAGGTCGCGCACCCGAACGAGCTCTACAAGAAGGGCGACGTGGTCAAGTGCGTCGTGATCGACGTCGACCAGGAGAAGCAGCGCGTCGGCCTCGGCGTGAAGCAGCTCACCGAAGATCCGTGGGTCGAGGCGATCCCGTCGGCCTACCGCCCGGGCATGATCGTGAAGGGCACGATCACCAAGATCACCAACTTCGGTGTGTTCGTCGAGCTCGAGGAAGGCCTCGAGGGTCTCCTCCACATCTCCGAGCTCAGCGACCAGAAGGTCGAGAACCCGCAGGACGTGGTCAAGGTCGGCCAAGAGGTCGAGGTCAAGATCCTGCGCGTCGATACCGACGATCGCAAGATCGGTCTCTCGCTCAAGCGTGCCCAGTGGGGCACGGGTGCGGGCGAGCAGCGCAGCGGTGGCAGTAGCGGCAGTGGCGGCAGTGGCGGCGACGAGTTCGATCGTCCGGCGCGCGGCGGCCGCTCGTCCCCGGCGCGCGGCGGTCTCGACGACCACGGCGCGATGGGCAGCGACCGGTTCAGCTTCTGAACCGACGCTGATCGGTCATAAAGCAACCCGGCCGCGGCAATCTGCCGCGGCCGGTTTCTTTCAGGGTGGTCGAGTGGGCCGGAGGGCGCGCCTCTCCTCGCGGCGCCGCTGGATCGCGCGATTGGGCTCAGCAGAGCGCGATGAACGCGAGCAGGCTGAGCAGTAGGATCTTGCGGCGGTTGTCGACGGGAGCGAGGATTCTCGAGATCAGCATGGCGTATTCCGTTCTTCAGTTGTCCTGCCGCCGCGGCCTCGCCGCGTCCGAGCAACGTATCGCAACAACGATGCCATGCACCGTCGAGGCGCGATTTCGGACCGGAATGGCGCTTCTGAGGTTCCATCTGTGCGGGCTGTTGCAGGTCGTTGCGGCGGTCTGTTGCATCCTCGCAACACCTGTGGCACTAGCGCAGGCCCCCGCCGACACCACCGCGATCGACGCGTTCCTCGCAGCGCGCGGCTGGCTCGACCGAGACTCCCTCCCCCCGCTCGAGGCGCCGGAGGCGCGCGTCGAGTTGCCAGGCACCACGGCGGTCGCCGTCCTCCTGCGCGCCGACGGCCGCGTGGTCGGTCGCGGCGAGGACGCGACGGGCGATGCGCTGATGGTTCGACGCGCCGCGGGGCGGGCCGTCGCCGAGGCGCTCGGCGACGCCACGATTCGAGCGGTGCGTACGGAACTCGGTGATCGAGTGACTTCGCGGCTTTCGCTTGAGATCGAGCTTGCCGGCCCCACGCGCCCGCTGCTCGGCCGGACGGTTCTCGAGGCGTCGACGCGCGTCGTGCCGGGCGCTGAGGGCGTGGCGCTTCTCAAGGGCGACGAGGTGTTTCGCGCGTTTCCATCCCGACTTCTTGCGAACGACTCCGCGGATCGCCCCGACTCGACGATCACGGGGCTCATGCGCGCAGCGGGACTGCCTGCGAAGGAACTGCGCGAGTTCGGTCCCGCCGATCGAGTCTCGCTGGCACGCTTCGACACCATCCGGCTGCGACAGGGCACCGCGAACGCGTCGCCGTCCATCGTGGTTCGCGGTGGACGCGTGATCGATGTCGCGGAAGTCTCGCCTGGATTCGTGCGCGCGCTCGCGGGGCAGCTGACCGCGCGGCTCGCCGGGCAGGTGATACCGTTGCCGCGAGCGGCCAGGTCCGGGGCATCGGGTGCATCCGAAGCCGAGCGCTGGGGTCTGCTCGGCACCTACAACCCGACCGCCGACATCTACGAGCCCGCGTTCGCCGGATCGAGAGACGAAGCATTCGCAGCGCTCGCCCTTGCATGCGCTTCCCGCGCGGATTCGCTCCCCGAGCCGACGCGCGCACACGCGCGCACCGCGGCACACCACCTTGGCGACGCGTTGCTGGCGCGCGCGGCTTCGGAACGCGGCGACGCCGGTGATGCGATGGCGCTTCTTGTCCTCAGATTGATCGAGGGAGACGAACCACACGCGTCGGAGGAAGCGCTCGCGGAGCGCGTCCGGCGTGCCGCCGACGCGACGCGCGTGCTGCTCACCGCGCCGGCCACGGACGATGAAGCCGGAAAGCACGAACCCGCGTCCGCTCAACCCGCCGCACGAAGCTTCGACGGAGCGACGCTCGAGACCGCGGCGCTGGTTGTCGCCGCGCTCACGGCGCCCGGCTCGACACCGGAAGAGCATGCGATCGCGGCATCGCTCGTCGACGCGCTGCTCGCGAGAACCGAGTCGGCACGCGGTCGCCTCGCGGACGCGATGCTGCCGCTCGCGCTTGCCTTGCACTCGAAACAGCTTCCTGAACCGACGCGCGTTGCGCTCAACAGCGTGCTTGTCGAACTGGCCACGCTGCTCGACACCCTGCAGCTCCTTCCGGCGCCGGCCGAAAGGGCGAACGGCGCAGGGGACGCTGGAGATCCCCTTCGCACGGATCTGCCGGCCGCCGACTTCCCATCCGACCTTCTTGGCGGCTTCACGCTTCCGGGTGCCCGTGCGTCGAAGGCCGACGCGCAGGGGCTTCGGATCGCCGCCGCCCTTGCGCTGCTCCGGAGGACCGAGAAGAGCGGAGCTCTGCTCGACCCGAGGCTTCGCGCCTCCGTCCGATTCCTCGCGCAGCACGTGGCGGACGAGCCGTGGACCGACGGCTTCCGACGGCCCGACGCGCTGCGCGGGCTGGTCCGGGCCTCGCTCGCCTCGGACGACTGCCCGCCGGCGGCGACGGCGGCAGGGCTGATTCTGGCGGTGGAGGCGCTTCCCGCGGCGACCGAATAGCGGCGGGCGGGAACTTCCCGGAATCCGATTGTCCCAAACTCGGCAAATTGCCGAAGTTCACCGGAAATGGGCCCCGAAGCGTGACGTATATTCGCAAGGTCCGGAGATCCCGCTGATCCCGGTCGCTAGCCCCCCTCACGGAGTCGTCCATGCACCCGAAGCATCGCCTTTCGGTCCTCTCCGCCTTCCTGCCCCGCGCTTCGCGCGGCGCGGTGACCACCTTTGGCACCATCCTCGTGACGAGCGCCATCACGGTTGGTGCAAACGCGCAGGGTCTCTCCGAGCGCCTGCAAGCCGTCGGCGAGCAGCGCCGCGAGACCGCGCGCAACGACGTGACGAAGGCGAAGCTCCTCGGCGCCCTCCTCTACACGGACGTGACGGTTGCCTTCGACAAGGTGACCGCGCGCGCCGCATTTGAGTATGTCGGACAGCAGATGGGCGTACCGCTCGTCGTCCGCTACGCGGGTGAGGGTGGTTCGGACGGCATCGACCCCGAGGCCGAGGTCTCGCTCTCGCTTGAGGGCGCACCCGCGATCACGGTCATCGAGCGACTGCTCGATCTCTGTGGCGCCGAGGAGCCATGCACCTGGCAGATCCGCGAAGGCTTCGTCGAGGCAGGCACCAAGGAGCGCCTCGCGGCGCCCGCGGCGCGTGAGCTGCGCATGTACCCGATCCGCGACCTGCTGTTCCAGCCCCCGACCTTCGACAACGCTCCTGACTTCAACCTGGGCTCCGCGCTGTCGCAGGGTAATCAGGGCGGTGGCAGCGGCGGAAGCGGCGGCGGCTTCGGTGGCGGCGGCGGCGGCTTCGGTGGCGGTGGTGGTGGCGGCGGCTTCGGCGGAGGCGGTGGCGGCTCCGGCGGTGGTGGCGGCGGCATCATCGGCGACCCCGGCGAGGATCCCGAGCGTCAGAGCGAGGAAGAACTTGCCGACCAACTCATGGAGATCATCAAGGATCAGTGCGAACCGGAGGGCTGGGTCGACGCGGGCGGTGATTGGGCGACGATGAAGTACTACCAGGGCGTGCTTCTCATTCGTGCCCCCGACTTCATCCACCGTCAGATCGACGGGTATCCCTTCGCGCCGCAGCGTCCACGACGTTCTGGCCTCGGCGGGAACTCCAACGCCGGAACCACGACCAACGCCGGCTCACCGCAGGCGAGCGCGGCCGAGACGCGCCGCTACGTGACCTTCACGACGGGCCTTTCCATCGTGGAGAACGTGCAGTTCCGCAGCGTGCCCGTGCAGGGCGCGGTCGGCGGCACCGGCAACTGACGCCCGCAAGGCGCTCCCGCCGCGCGTGCGGCAAGGTTTTGGGAGCAAATCACCGTCTTACGAGCGACATCGATTCGGACGTCATACGACGGATCCGCTGTGTTTCTTCGCGATACATCGACACTGGTCGCGAGTACCAGACCGCATGAAAGCCCAGACCGCATGAAAGCCCAGACCGCATGAAAGCCCAGACCGCATGAAAGCCTAGACCGCATGAAAGCCTAGACCGCATGAAAGCCCAGACCGCATGAAAGCTTTGGAGGATCGGTCCATGGCAGAGCAACCTCAGCCCCTTTCGACTCGCACTGCGCGCATCGAAGACCAGAGCGATCTACGTCATCGCGCATCCCCCTCCGGCCCCCGCCTGAGCCTTGCCGCGCGCGTGACCTTCGTCGCGTGCGTGACCTTCGCCGCACTGCTCGGCGCGCCAAACGCACGCGCGATGGGTGACGACGACAAGCCGGCGAAGAAGCCTCGCGCGCTTGCGCCTACCTATGACCCGAGCAAGGCGCCGAAAGCCCCCACGACGGCTCCGTCTGCGACCACACCGGCCAGCACGCCAACGGACAAGTCGCCGGCTTCGTCGCCGGCTCCACCGGCAAACAGCACCACGGGCCCGATGAAGGATCCCCCGACTGCGGCCTCCGAGAAGAGTTCGAAGCCGACTCCCGCCAAGCCGAGCGCTGCGAACACGGTGGACGTCTGGGAGCCCCGCTGCTCGATCTCCGTCGGCTTTGTGAAGACGCGCCCCTCCGACAGCGTTCCGCTTGAAACCGAGCAAGAGCGCGCGCTCGAGCAACTCGGTCGACTGCTGTACTCGCGCTGCGATGTCGACATCGTTGAAGCGCCGATGCGCGATGTACTGCGCGCGCTGCGCCGTGGCCTCGGGATCAACCTCGTCGTCTTTGAACTCGGCGGCGGCATGCCCGGCATCGACCCCGATCAGCCCGTGAGCCTGCAACTCGAGAACGCCTCGGGCTGCGAGGTCCTCGAGGCACTCGCCGGGATGACGGGTCTCAACTGCACGTGGCAGCTCCACAACGCCACGGTCGAGTTTGGCCCAAAGCCCACGCTCGCCCGCGAGGAGGCGCGCAGCGCGCGGCTCTACAACACCGGCGACCTCGCGATGGACCCGCCCGACTACATAAACAAGGGAATCGGCGCCACGCTCGTTCCGAGCTACAACCGCCGCGACAGCGACGAGGTCATCGGCGAACTGGTGCGCATGATCGTCTCGCACTGCGAGCCCGAAGCGTTCCGGCCGCCGCCCCCGGCGATGGTGGAGGATGCCAACGGGAACCTCGTGATCGTGAAGCACACGACGCCAACCGGACGCGGAACCTCGCCAAAGGCGAATCCAAACACGACGGCCTCGCAGAACTTCAATCCGTCCGCGGCGGTCGTCTACGCGACCGGCCAGTGGGCGTCCATTCAGGCGAAGGACAACAACATCATCGTGCTCGGGCCGGACTTCGTGCACCGCACGATCGACGGCTACGCGGAGGCGATTCCGCCCCGCGAGGCGGCGCCCGCCGGCAAGAAGGACTGACGCGACCCGCGCACCGGAGGCGACATGCGTTTCCACGCCACATTCGCCCTGATCCGCCGGAGCGCGCTTCTTCCCGTGCTGGCGCTCGTGCCGTCCGGCACGGACGTCGCGATCGCGGCGACGGCGCCCATCGCTGCAGCATCACCGACGACGCCACTCGTGGCGCCTCCTGCGGAGAACCCGGCCAAGACCGTCCGCTGCCGTTGGGCGGCGATGCGGCCTTCGGACACGCCCGAACCGACCACGAGTGCTGGGCGTCGCAGCGAGGAGGCCGGTCGCCTCGTTCACTCGCGGCTCGACGTTCGATTCGAGGACGTGTCGATCGGCGAGGCGCTCCACGCGATCGCCGACGCGATCGACGTGAACCTCCTCGTCTTCGAGAAGATCGACCCGCGGGACGTGCGTTCGGGCATCGATGTCGATCGCCGCATTGATCTCTCGCTCGACGATGTGAGCGGCCGCGCCGCGCTTGAGGCGGTGCTCGGGCTCGCGAGCCGACATGCGACCTGGCAGATCTTCGCCGGCGCGGACGGCCGGGGCATGGTCGAAGTTGGCCTCCGCAAGGATCTCGCCCGCGAATCCGCCCGTGACGCGCGCGCCTACGACGTGACCGATCTCTCGATCGACCCGCCCGACTTCAGCGGCCCGGGTGCGTCCCACAGCCGTCGCTCGACGGAGGAAGTCACCGCCGAACTTGTGCGCATGATTTCGACCCACTGCGAACCAGAGGCATTTCGTCCGCTCCCGACGCGATCGAAGCACGACACGCCAACTCGCGCGCCTGGCTCAGCCCTCGGCGCTCGCGATCCGAACGATGACGCGACGCTGAACCTCGACCCAAGTCGCGGCCCGGTGCGCATCGAGGGTCAGTGGGCCTCGATCCAGACGAAGCAGACGACGATCGTGGTCTGGGCGCCCGACTTCGTCCATCGCGCGATCGAGGGCTACGAATCAGCGCCGCCGCCGCGCATCGGGCCTCCGGTCGGCGAGGATTCAGAGGCGAAAGGAACAAAGCCAGCAGAAGTGAAAGGCGCAGAAGTGAAAGGCGCAGAAGTGAAAGACACAGAAGTGAAAGACACAGAAGTGAAAGACACAGAAGCGAAGCCCGCGCCAACCGCGGATCCCTCGCCTGCGAGGCCGCTTGCGCCGCGTGCACCGAAGTGACCGCACGCGCTACTCTGCGCGCGCAAGGATGCGCCCGGGTCAGTTTCCCAAGAACTCCGCTCTTCGACGAGACCTCGTCGCCTGTACCGGCGACGGGATGACGTACTCGTTTATGGTCGGAACGGGCGAGACGTACATCGCGATGTTCGCGCTCGTGCTCGGATCAACCGACGCACAGAGCGGCCTGATCGCGGCGGTGCCGCCCTTGATCGGCGCCACGGCGCAGTTGTTCGCACCGGCCCTCGCCGCGCGCGTGAAGAGCCCGTCGCGCTGGATCCAGTGCTGCGCGCTGCTTCAGGTCGCGAGTTTCATCCCGATGATCGTCGGCGCGATCGTGGGCACCCTCCCCTTCTGGGTGCTCTTCATGGTCGCCGGGATCTACTGGACGGCCGCGCTGGGCGCAGGCGGTGTCTGGAACACGTGGATCGGCCTCACGATGCCGTCGGCGATCCGCCCGCGTTACTTCGGCATCCGAAGCAGGCTCTGCCAGGCGGCGATCCTCGCGGGTCTTGTCATCGCGGGTTTCACGCTCCAGTCGACCGACGGCACGCGCTGGGAGACAATTGGCTTCGCCGCGCTCTTCATCGCGGCGGCGGTCGCTCGCCTTGCGAGTATCCGCTACCTGCGCATCCAGCGCGATCCGCCGGCGTGGCCAGACCACAAGCCGATCCCGCTCTGGCACTTCCTCACGCAGTACTGGCGACGCGCCGACGCGCGGCTCGTCGCACTCATGCTCGCGATGCAGTTCGCGGTGCAGTTCGGGCAGCCGTTCCTCAACCCGTATCTCCTCAAGCAGCTCGATGTGACGCCGGCGCTCTACCTCGGGCTCATCGGAACGAGCTTCCTCGCGAAGTCGATCGCGCTCCCCTTCCTCGGCATGTACGCAAAGAAGCGGAGCGCGGGCGCACTACTTTCGGTGGGCGCGCTTGGCACCACGTTCATGATCCTGCCTTGGATCTTCGTCGAGTCGGTGCCGGGGATGTTCGCGATCCAGGCGGTGAGCGGCGTCGCGCAGGGCGCGTGGGAACTGGCGACATTCCTCCTCTTCCTCGAGACGATTCCATCCGACGAGCGCACCAGCCTGATGAGCGGCTTCTACTTCCTCAGCTCGCTCGCGATGGCGGTCGGTGGCGCCGCCGGCTCGGCCCTGCTCGGGTTCGCGCCCGATGCGACAACCTACGCGGCCGTCTTCTGGACCTCGACCGGGCTCCGGGTGTGCGCGCTTCTCCTCCTGCCCTTCGTCCACACCGAGGTGCTTCATGCGATCCCGATCATCTCGACGACGCTCGCGGTGCGTCTCAACGCTGGATCGATCGAATCGCCGATCCCGGGCTCGATGGCGACCCCACGCCCCTCGGGCGAGGACGAAGCCAAGGCACCAAGCGATCGCGAGGCCGGTCGATGAACCGGCTCCATGCGTCGGTAAAGGCGGCCCTCGTGATGGGCGCGATACTCGCGGCATGCGCGCTCATCCCGACCGCCGAGATTGCATCGCTTTTTGCACATCCCCAGCGGGTGGCGCGCCTTGGCGACGCGATTCCGGCGGCGACGCTGCGAGGCGCGCTGTGGCTGCGGATCGCGCTTGCGGTGGCGGCGGTGGCGATTCCAGCGCTGGTGTTCGCGATCGCGCGCGTGCTCGGACGAGCGCCACGAACGGACTCCCCGCCAAGCCCGCCTGCGACGCGCGGTGAACTGCTGCTGCTCCTCACCCTCACCACTGTCGGCCTTGCGCTCCGCGTCGCGCTCGCTTCAGAGAGCCTCTGGTACGACGAGATCTCGGCGCTCGTCTCATTCGCGCTCGAAGGCCCGGGCGTTGCGTTTGGTTCGTACGCCGTTCCGACGAACCATGTGCCCATGACGCTTGCGATGTGGGCGATGACGTCGATCACCGGAAGCGTCGGCGAGTGGACGCTGCGGTTTCCGGCGATCTTGGCAGGCGTGATCGCGATCCCGGTCGCGTGGGCGCTCGCGCGCGAGGTTGCGCCTTCGGCGTGGGCCGCGCGCGCGGGAATCTGCGCGGCGCTTGTCGTCGCCATCACGCCGATCCCGGCGATCGAGAGCGCCGAGGCGCGTGGTTACGCGTTCGTCATCGCGGCGTCGCTCGTGGCCGCGCTTGCACTTGCGCGGCTCGCACGCACACGCGCGATCGGCGATGCGGTCCTGCTTGCGGTTTCCTGCGCGTTCGCCGCATGGAGCCATCCCGTCGCGCTCGTGCTGCCCGCCGCGATCGGCCTGACGGGGCTCGCGCGACTCGTACCGCTGCGGCGCGCCGCGACGGCGAACAATGACGATCTCGCGCGAACGATCAACCTCGCGGCCATCCTTGCAGCGCTCCTGGCGGCGCTGATCGCGACCCCCCTCCTCGCCCCGCTCGTTGCCGACGCACTTGCCCATCGCAGCGACTATCTGCGCAGCACCGCCGAACAGGCGGGCATCGTCTCGCGCGAAGGGATCGAGTCGCTGACGGGGCTCTCGCTCTCCTGGAGCCTCGGGCTTCCGACCGCACCGTGGGCACCGCTCACGACGATGCTGCCAGAGTTGATCCTCCCGCCGATCGTGCTCATCGCGCTCTTGGTCGCAGGCGCGTGGAGGATCGCCCGCGATCCGTCACTCGCCCGGGGGCGCACCGTGGCCCTCCCCTTCCTCCTCGCCTTCACCATCGCATTGCTCCTGACCGCAGTTGCCGGAACATGGCTCTACGCGCGGTTCTTCCTCTTCGCGCTGCCGGCGTCGATCCTGGCGGTTGCGTTCGCACTTGCGGCGCCAGCCAAGCGACGGACGCGCGCCCTCTTCATTGTCGCGCTCGTATTCCAGTGCGCCATCGCGCTTCCGATCTACTGGCGAAAGCAGCCGATCCGCGATGCGGTCGACGCGGTCGCGGCGATGCGCGCCGACGGCGACATCGTGCTCACGATCGGACTCCCTGACAACGCCGCCGGCTTCTATGCGGCACTCTCCGGCTTCGAAGCGGTGCCCTCCGGATTCCTCGGGGCGGACTTCGAACGGGTGGTGGCCTCCGCGCCGCGACCGCCACGGTTTGTGGTGGTGCTCTATCCGGATCGGATCGACGAGACCGTGCTTACCGCGCTCGATGCGCGGTTCGACCGCACGCACCGCTTTGAAGGCTGGGCCGACTGGGGACAGGGCGCCGTCGAGGTCTGGCGCGCGGCCACCACCGCGCCGCAGACGTCAAAGTAGCGCGGTGATTTCTGCGTCCGCGTTTGGGAAGCGCATACGCGCCATGGCGGCGTCGAGCCGCTCCCGCAGCGGAAACGCCGCACGGTGGCGCGCAAAGTAGCGCAGCACGGCCTTGCCGACGTCGGATGGCGTGCGGGCGCCGTCCGGGCAAAACACGTTGTAATCGGCCCAGGCAAGCCGGAGTTCATGCAGCGTCGTGCCCTCGGGCGCATCGATCGACGCATGCCAGATCCACGACTGGTCGCCCTCGCGCTCGGCGCCGAGGCGGACTGGAGGATCGACCGCATCATGGTGCATACGCGGAGGATACCATCGCGGCCCCGCGCGGCCGATCGCCGTGCATCGGTTATGCCCTTCGGATTCTTCCTCGAAATCTTCCGCCTCGGCCTCCGGAACCTCCGGTTGCACAAGCTGCGCTCGACGCTCACGAGCCTCGGCATCATCCTCGGCGTCGCCGCGGTGATCGTGGTGGTTGCGGTCGGCGAGGGCAACAAGATCGGTGCGCTGCGCGAGGTATCCGCGCTCGGCGCGACCAACATCATCGTGCGCTCCTCGAAGCCGCCCGAAGCGTCGAACTCGGGACAGGCGCGCACGTTCTTCGTCGCGTACGGGTTGCTCCGTCAGGATCTGCGTCGCCTGAAATCGTCGATGGAGGATGCGACGGCGGTGGTGCCGCTGAAGGCGGTCGGTTCCGACGTCTCGTACGAGAACCAGCGGATCACGAGTCAGGTGTACGGCACGACGCCGGAGCTGCTCGACGTCGCGCGGCTGCGACTCGAGCCGCGCAGCCGCTACATCTCCGACGAGGATCTCGAGTCGCGCGCGCCGGTCTGCGTGGTCGGCAGCGAGGTGGCCAAGCAGTTCTTCCGCCTGCGCGACCCGATCGGCGCGACCATCAAGGTCGACAACACCGTTTTTCGCGTGATCGGCGTGCTCGAACCGGTCGGTCTCGCGGGCGGACGCGGCTCGGCGCTGGTCGGCCGCGATCTCAACAAGGACATTCACATCCCGATCACGACGGCGGAGAGCCAGTTCGGCGACACGGTGATGCGGCGCCAGTCAGGCTCGTTTAGCGGCGAGCAGATCGAACTGAGCGAACTCTACGTGGTGGCGCCCGACACCGACGCGGTGGTACCGCTCGCCGAGCGTGTGCGCCGCGTGATCGAGAGCGGGCATCCGGGGCTTACCGACGTGCAGATCGTGGTTCCGTGGGAGCTGCTCGAGAACGCCAAGCGACAGATGATGGTTTGGAACGTGATGCTGGTGGTGGTCGCGGCGATCTCGCTCCTCGTCGGCGGCATCGGCATCATGAACATCATGCTTGCCTCGGTGACGGAGCGCACGCGCGAGATCGGCATCCGCCGAGCGCTTGGCGCGACGCGCAAGCACATCGTGCTCCAGTTCCTCGTCGAGACGGGAGCGCTGTCGACCCTCGGTGGCGTGCTCGGAATCCTGCTCGGTGTCGGCATTTCGCTGGGCCTGCATCCGCTGGTCGATGCGCTGGTGCGGCTCCCCTTCCTCGCGGGCGCGTTCGAAGGACGCCTCACGCTCGAGCCGAGCGTGACGACATGGTCGATCCTCGTGAGCTTCCTCGTGGCGGCGGGCGTCGGGCTCGTCTTCGGCATCTATCCCGCGATCGTCGCGAGCCGCAAGGATCCGATCGAGGCGCTCCGGCACGATTGATCGGCGGCGCATCGACGATCGGGCGACTCCTGATCGAATCCATGGCGCGCCGGCAACGTCACGACCGCGCCGTCGGCCTCGTCGTCGACCGCGCCGTCGGCCGCACGAATCGCCATGCAGCCCACGCGATGGCCCCCACTCCCGCGAGTTCCATGGAGTCGCGGAGCGGAACGGGGCCCGAGCGCATCGCGACGTCGACGTCGTGGTGCGAGGTGCCGCGCATGGCCACATAGGCCGCGAGCACCACGAGCCCGGCGATCGCAGGCCAGATCGACCCGACGTGGCGACGGAGCGCCCAGAGCATCCAACCGGCGGCCGCGGCCGAGGCGAGGAATGCCACGCCGAGCATCGCGTACTGGATCGGCTTGCGCCCGCGATACCAGCCCCCATCGCGCGCGATCTCGCGCGCGGTCTCGGTGAGAAGACGCTGGAGATCGAGCTGCTTGTTGACGCCAAGCACGAGCATCACGAGGGCGATGAAGAGCCAGAATCGGAGGATTCCCTCGCCGATCCTCGCGCCGTGCACCTGATGACCGCGCCAGCCACTCGCCGCGGCGGCCGCGCGCAGCGCCAGCCACGACGTGACCGCGTACGCGGCGGTGATGGTCCAGCCGAGCACGGTCGGGTCGCCGATGCCGAACTCCCAATCCTTCGCGGCAAGTAGCCACTGCATCAGATTCCCCCAGGCGTCGCCGCCGCCCGTCCTGCATCGCCGCTCTCCTCCATGAGGGGCTCGAGCTGAGCGCCCTTGAACTCGATGGGCACGTCGACGATGAAGGTGGCTCCCTCGCCTGGCACGGATCGGAGCGCCACCGCCGCGCCGAGCCGCTCCGCGAGCTCGCGGCAGATCGCGAGTCCGAGTCCGGTGCCCGAGTGAGCGCGCGTGTGGCTCGCATCGACCTGCCGGAATTTCTCGAAGATCGTGTCCTGCATGTCGAGCGGGATGCCCGGACCCTCGTCGACGACCGAGACCCGCACGCAGGGCGTGCCGTCGTCGCGCGCGGCGGCGCGCGCGTCGATGGTGACCGTGGTCCCATCCGGCGAGAACTTGATCGCGTTTGAGACAAAGTTGAAGAGGATCTGCTGCAGCTTTGCGGCATCGCTCTCCACGCCAGGGAGGTCGTCCTCGATCGTCGCGCGGACCTCGATGCGCTTCGCAAGCGACTGCGGGCGCATGATCGCGGCGAGCCCCTCGCAGATGTCCTTCACGCTCGCCGGGCCGATCGTAACCTCGAGGCGACCGGCCTCAATCTTCGCCATCTGCAGCAGCTCGTTGATCATCTCGAGCAGGTTGCGTCCCGACTGGAGGATGTTGCCGATGTACCGGCGACGCTTCGGATCGGCCGCCGGGTCGTTCCGCGCGATCTCGTCGAGGAGCTCGGCGAATCCGATGATCGAGTTGAGCGGCGTGCGCAGCTCGTGCGAGACGTTCGCGAGGAACTCGCTCTTCAGCCTGTTCGCCTCGAAGAGCCCGACGTTCGACTCGGCGAGCTCGCCGAGCTTGAGATCGAGGCTCTGATTCACCGCGCGCAGCTGCCGCTGACCCTCCTCGAGGCGATCGAGCATGCCGTCGAAGGCGCGCGAGAGCCGCTCGAAGTCGTCGCCGGTCGAGAGCCGCGCGCGCACGCTCGTGCTTCCCTCGTCGACGCGCTCTGCGACGGCCGCGAGCGTGCGCACCGGGCCGAAGATCAGCCGCTTGAGGATGATGTGGAAGACGAGGATCGCGAGGCAGCCGGCGACGAGGCCGGTGCCGAGGATCACGATGCGGTTCTGGTCGATCTGCCCCTCGGCGAAGGTGCTCGTGCGATCGATCAGAAGCACGGCGACGAGCGTGTCGTCGGAGCGCAGCATCGCCGGCCGCGAGGACCAGTCGAGCTGCGGCCGGTCGGGCGAGTCGCTCCACTCGCGCGCGCGATCGGCGAGGACGCGCCAGTCGCGGGCGCGGATCGCGCGGGCGTAGCGGTAGCGGATGCCCTCGCCCTCGTCGCGGCGCTCGAACCAGTCCTTCAGCGCCGCATCGCCCTCGAACGCCGCGAGCGAGCCCTCGAGAAACGCCTCGTCCTCGCCCTCGGGGGCGAACAGGATCTCGTCGACCCGGAGGACCCGCATCGGGATCGGGCTTCCCTCGCTGCGTCCGATCGAGAAGCCGTTCTCGAACCACGTGTCGGCGAGCTGCCGCGAGACCTCGAGCTGACTGTCGGAGACAATACCGCTCGTTCGAACCCACGGCACCGCGAGCGCACCACCGAGCAGCGCGAAGACCGCGACGCCGAAGAGGATCTGACACTTGTTGGCGAGTGAGATACCCTGCGCCATCGGGCCTCGATTCTACTTCGCGGCGCGACTTCGATTTCCCCGCGAGAATCCGCATGTTCCGACCCGGCACCGACGAAACGAACGTCCAGTACGAGGATGTCCTGTGCGATTTCTGCAGGCGTCCGTGGGATCCGGACGACCCGACGCGCCCGCTGATCGAGGGGCATCACGGGAGCCACCTCTGCGGCGAGTGCCTGTCGCTCGCCTATCGGGCGATCGTGTTCGAGGGGCGGAACGACCGGGTCGCGGGGCAGCCGTGCACCATGTGCCTCGAGGAGCGCGAGGACGAAGCGTGGCGAAGCCCGGAGTTCGCGGATGCGTGCGTCTGCCGCCGCTGTGTGAAGCAGTCGTCGACGGCGCTCGAGAAGGACAAGGACTACGCGTGGAAGCGTCCGATCGGGTGACGGTGCCAACCGAGGTATCCGCCTGCATGCATTCGCACGCACTCGGATTCCCGGCGAATCGCCGACATCTGACCAGGCTGGGACCGCAACACGCCGATGCCGGACAGGAAGTGCCAAGAAGTGCCAAGAAGTGCACGGCACGTGCCGTGCGGTGCCTGGCACTGGCTGGCACGTGCCGTGCACCGTCTGGCACCAACCGAAGTATCCGCCTGCATGCATTCGCACGCACTCGGATTCCCGGCGAATCGCCGACATCTGACCGGGCTGCGACTGCAACACGCCGATGCCGGACGGGAAGTGCTCGGACATGCGAGGAAGTGCACGGCACGTGCCGTGTGGTGCCTGGCACTGGTTGGCACGTGCCGTGCACCGTCTGGCACCAACCGACGGAGGTCGCAGCAGTTGTCGCCAACGGACACGCGGTTCAGCGCTTGAGGAGCGTCATCGCGTGGAACGGACGCCCTTCGCGGCGGAACTTCCGCTCGAAGTTCGTGCCCACCACCTCGCCCTCGCCCGCGCTCGCCGGTCGCTCGAAGGCGCAGCGCTCGAAGATGTCGCGGGCCCGCTCGACATGCTCGACGTCCCATCTCCAGAGTTCGTCGTGGTCGGTGACGATGCGCAGTTCGCCGCCGGGTGCGAGGATCCGGTGGAACTCGCGCAGCGTGTGGTCCTGCACGACGCGGCGCTTGTGATGGCGCGTTTTCGGCCACGGATCACTGAAGTAGAGGTGGATCACCGACACGATGCCGTCCGGAACACGGGTGCGGATGAACTCGGTCGCGTCGCCGTGCAGGAGTTTCACGTTCGCGAGCCCGGCGCGACGCACGCGGTCGGCGGCATACGCCCAGAACTCCCCTGCCCACTCGATCCCGAGGAAGTTCGTCTCCGGCTCGAGCACGGCCTGCTGGAGAAGGAACGTGCCCTTGCCGGATCCAATCTCGAGTTCGAATCGCCGCGCGGGATCCGCGAAACACGTGCGGGGATCGAACGCGAGCAGGCGACGCGTCTCCGCGGCAGTCGGCGCATCGGGTAGCCGTGCCAGCGTGCGCATGTCGATGCCCACGTCACCCGGCACCAGTTCGCGACCGTGACCGAGACCGAAACTCACGGCGTTCCCTCCGCGGCGGGACGTGGTGCACCGCCGACGCCGCGTCGCGTTGGCATGGCGGCGTCGGACTCGGTCGCCGGGCGGACCACCGGCTCCGAGGGGAGCAGTTCCGCGGCCGGACGCTGCCAACCTGCCGGGCGCTTCGCGTCGGGAATCTGCGGCGAAGGAACCTTCGACGCGGTTTCGACGACCCAGGCGACCATGTCGGCGAGGGCCTTCGCGTCGAAGGTTGTATCGATGGTGCCGTACTCCTCGATGAGACCAGTCGTTGCGGGTTGGAAGAGGTGGTTGAGGCCGTCGAGTCGGCGGGTGGTGATCGGGGCGCCGGAAGCCTTCGCGACCTCGTCGAGGATTCCGAGGTTCACGCCCATGTCGACCTGCAGGTCCTTCGAACCGCACATCGCAAGCGTGGGAATCTCGATCATCGAGAGAACCCCACGCGGGTCGAAGCGGATGAACTCGACCATCCACGCACTCGACACCTGTGCGACCGCCGCGTCGAAGGTTGGCTTGAGCGTGGCGTCATCGGGAATGACGAGGCTTCCGATCGCAACCTGTCGCCGCACCATCTCCTCGACCAGCGGACGGATCTCGGCGGCCGACTTTCCGGCGGCGATCGCGGCCATCGCCTCGGCGTGGGCGGCGAGCGCGGGACCGCTCTTGTCGGCCGGCACCCCCGCGGCGTCGTAGAGCGCCTTCGTCTGCCGGGTGAGGAGTTTGCCACCCTGCTCCGCGGTACCCGCGAGGAGCACCATGAAGGCAAGCGGATTCTCCGGCGTATCGCCCGCGTTCTGCCACATCGCGACGATCGGCGCGATCAGGCCGCCCTCGCTGTGCCCGATCAGCCCGATCCGCTTCGGATCGATCGCAGGATGGTCCTTGAGCCACTGGACCGCTTCGTCCGCGTCGCTTGCGAGATCGATCGTCGTAGCGCGCGCGAAGTCACCCGACGAGCGCGCCACGCCGCGATCGTCACAGCGCAGTACCGCGACGCCGGCCCGGGCGAGCGCATCGGCGATCACGAGGAACGGACGGTGTCCCATGAGCGCCTCGTCGCGATCCTGCGGGCCGGACCCTGTCACGAGCACGACGGCGGGCACACGGCCATCGCGCGCGAGCGGGCTTTGGGAAGGAATCGTCAGCGTGCCCGCGAGCGTGTGGCCGGCCGGATGCACGATGCGCACATCGCGCTCCTCGTAGGGAAAGGGCGCGACCGGATCCTGCGGGCGACGAAGGGTTCCGAGCCGAACGCCCGGCTCGAGCGTGAACTTGATCGGGGAGGTGAAGCCACCTTGCGCGAAGGTGCCCTCGAGCAACGTGCCGTCCGCGGCGGGCGCGAGGTCGAGCGTCGCCGTGGTGCCCACCGGGATCGTCACGAGAAGCCCCTTGTCGGTCTTTTTCACATCGACAAGGAAGTCGCGGAGGCCCTGCGACGCAATCTCGAAGGCGCCGGTCGGTCCGAACTTCCCCTCACCGAGCGCCAGGCGCATCGCAAGCTTCTGCCCCGCCGCATCGAGCGTGGCGGAGTAGACGCGCTGCTCTGGCAACTCGGAGACGAGATCGATGCGCCGCAGCGACAGATCGAGTGCCGGCGGCATCGACTCACCCTTGTCGTTGAAGAGCATGCAACTGCCCGTCGCGCGCAGGCCGTCCTCGGCGAGCAGCGCCGCGAAGCGTGCGCGCGCTGCGCCGCCGTCGAGCGTGAACCCGAGTGCCTTGCCATCACCGACCGTATCGATCGCGGGCCGCGCGATGGCGCCGGTCGGGAGCACCGTCATGAGCACGATGGGTCCTGCGGCATCCGCAGCACCCGATGGCTGCGAGACGACGATCGTGACCGGAAGCGAGATCGGTGACCGACCCGGAATTGATGGCGCGGCGGCCTCTCCGATCCATGCGCCGATCCACGCATCGGCGAGCGGCGCGCGCTGTTCCGGATTGGCACCGATCTCGATGACGCCGCCCGCGGCCTCGTCCTGTGCGAGCGTCGCTGCGCGCGCCATGCGATCGGGCGCCGGAGACAGCGCGAGCAGCGCGGCAAGCGTGGTCGGAAGGGAGCGGAGGACACGGGCGATCAAGCGCGTTTGGAACATGATTTCGACTCCGTCGGGGCGGGGAGAGGTCGCCCTCGTTCGTTGGGAACGCCGAGCGTAGCCGGGAACACGGCGCGCGGGCAGGGAAGCGCGTCGGAGGCGCACGGGGCGCCCGTGCGACACCACGCCGCGTTTGAGCGGCGGGAGAGCATGGAATCGGATGAGTTCAGCGCTCGGCCTTACCGATCGGTCCGCGAACCGTGCGTGCCGCCGGCCCCTCGCCCTCGGGGCGACGCCAATCGACGCGCTTGCCGTCTGCGTGCAGCAGCTCGAGGTCGTAGTAGAGCCGCTGGTCCGGCTCAAAGAGGTGGGCGACGATCTCAACGAAATCGACGACGATCCACGTCGACCCCTCGTCGGTGGTTGTGCGGAACGGGTGCTGCCCGCGCGACTTGCCGAGATCCTCGACGTCCTGAGCCGCCGAGCGCATCTGCCGCTGGCTTGTTCCCGAGGCGATCACGATGTAGTCGGCGATCTGGCTACGACCCCGCACATCGAGCAGCACCACCTCCGAGCACTTCGAGTCGCTCAGCGTGCGCGCGATCTCGATCGCGAACTCGCGCGTCACGGCTGGGTCGGAGGAGGTTCGTGAGCGCATGGGGCAGATCCGGTCGGAGACCGGGAGAGATCGCTTGCAGGAAATGGCCTACGCCGGCCGAAGCCGCGAGGCCGGAAACTCCACGCGGCACCCGCTCGACCCCGATGGGACAAGCACTGGTCGCCGCGATCGTGGATCAGAATCCGCCGCCGCGCGGGCTCCGAGGACGCTTCGACTCGCGCTTGGCACCGGCGCCGCGGGCACCCTGGCGCTCAGAACCCTGGCGCTCAGAACCCGGGCGCACCGGACGCGGCTCGTGACGACGGGCGTCGCGACGCTTGCGCTCCGAGGGCTTCTCGTAGTTCTGCTTGCGCTTGACGTCCTTCGTCAGGCCTTCCTTCTCGCAGAGCTTCTTGAAACGACGGAGCATCTGCTCGACGGACTCGCCACTACGTGCCTTGATACGGATCGACATTGGGGGTTCTTGTCCTTAGGGGTGCTTAGACCGAGTCGACTATTCGACACGATTTTGCCCGGAGGGTCAAGGCGAAGGCATCTCGGCCGCCCGGACGGCGATTCCTGAACGCGGGCGCATCGTGTGCACGGCGGTCTTCGCGCCCGTTCGGTCCTTTGACTTGCCTGGAGGGCTGCCGCCGATGATGATGCAGGTGCTCCAGTGCCGCTGATTATCGACACCTACAACGTCCTGCACGTGACCGGGGTGCTCCCACCGGAGCTGGCGGTCGGCGAGCCGGAGGCGCTGGCCCGGTTGGTGGCGACAAGCCGCTACGCCTCGGAGGCCGTCTGGCTTGTCTGCGATGGCGTGCCGCGCGGTGCGTCGCACGTGGGCCGCATCCTGATCGAGGGTGCGGGGCCGGGCCGAAGCGCCGACGATCACATCATGCGCTTTCTCGATCGCTCGAGCGCGCCGCGGCGCGTGACGGTCGTCACGAGCGATCGCGCGATCGCGCGGCATGCGAGGGCGCGCGGCGCCGACGCGATCCGAAGCGAGGACTTTCTCGCGCATCTGGCGGAGGACGCGCGCCGCGCTCGGCCGCGACGGCCGAGGGCGCCCGATCCGCGACGCTCGGTTCCGCTCGGGGAGCGCGAGGTCACGGGCTGGATGCGACTCTTCGGAATCACCGCCGAGCAGGCGGCGATCACCGGCGCTGCGCCGCTCCCCCGCCGCGACGAGTCGAACGCGACCGAGCCGAGCCGCCCCGCGCGATCGCGCTCGGACGACGCGGCCCTCGAACGCTACCTTGAGGCGACGAAGGATCTCGTGGATCCGCTGGCGATCCTCGATGGGCGCGGTGGCGCGGAGTTGCTGTCGTCACTCGGCGCGATCGACGACGCCATGCTCGAGGACCTGATGAGGCAACACGAGCCGCCGGTCTTGAAGGATGGTGAGCGCATCGGTGGACGGAAGCGCGTCAGGCGTGGGCAGCGCGAACAGAAACGAGGCAAGTGATGAGCACCGGACACGGACCTGTTCCTTCGATCGACTTCGATCATCCGCCGGCGGATCCATTTCCACTGCTCGAGCAGTGGATTGCCGAGGCCGCGAAGCTGCCGACACCGAATCCGAACGCCATGACGCTCGCGACCGTCGATGGGAATGGACAACCCAGCGCGCGCGTGGTGCTGCTGCGCGGCCTGACGCGCGATGGGGCACGGTTCTTCACGAATCGCAGGAGCCGGAAGGGGCGGGCACTGGGCGCAAATCCGCGCGCGGCGCTTCTCTTTCACTGGGATCTGCTCGACCGGCAGATTCGCATCGAAGGGAAGGTGACGCTTGCGTCCGATGCGGAGAGCGACGAGTACTTCTCGCAGCGACCGGCCGACAGCCGGGTGAACGCGTGGGCAAGCGATCAGAGCGAGCCGGTGGCAAGCCGCGAGGAACTCGAGCGGCGCGCGGAGGCGATGACGCGTCGCTTCGCGGACACGGATGTGCCGAGACCGCCGCACTGGGGCGGCTACCGAGTGAGCCTCGACCGGGTCGAGTTCTGGCAGGGTGACAAGTACCGATTGCACGACCGAGTCGTCTATACGCGCGGGGTCGATGACTCGTACGCCGTCGTGCGACTCTGCCCCTGACGGTGCACGGCACGTGCCGCCCGGTGCCAGGCACCACACGGCACGTGCCGTGCACTGACTGGCACCACGCGCACCCAACTCCAGCGCAAAGCCAAAGCGCCGCGCAGCGCGCGCC
>Ga0172372_10003309_pt1 | contig 23788 bp, 25 predicted proteins | sample LakKiv5m_2_FD_114544 | JGI IMG/M metagenome (GOLD analysis project Ga0172372, IMG submission 114544) | Freshwater microbial communities from Kabuno Bay, South-Kivu, Congo - kab_092012_9.5m | ecosystem: Environmental > Aquatic > Freshwater > Lake | place: Democratic Republic of the Congo...
ATCTTCCGACGCATGCGCAGCACTTGAAGTATCTTTGATTGCTGGTTGGAACTCGAGCATCCGGGCGTTGTTGAGCTTCAGAATCCAGCGCTTGGCCCACTTGATTCCATTTTTCGAAGCACATAATTCGTACGTCAGACGGGCGTCGTCCATGCAGTACAGCATGAGCGCCTCGTGCCGTCCGTCATGCCACATTTCGATTGCTTCGAGCCCGCTCCCGCTTTTGGGTGAATATCCATTTTCCGTCAGTACGTCGTTTAGCTTGACACACGCCCCGAAGCCCAGCACCTGTTTCATGGCGAACAGTGGGTCCACCGTCTTGACGACCCATTGCTCCATGGAGCAGCCACAGTGTTTGGCGAAGCGGGGGAGGTCGAACTCCACTCCGTTGAACGTGTAGATGTATGTGGCCGCATTGAGCATTTCGACCACCTCAGACGGATCTTCCCCGTGAAAGCAATGGGCTTTGCGTCCCGGACTCCATGCGCACGCGACGGTGACTATATCGGACCGCTCTTTGCCTGTGGTCTCTATGTCGAATCCGACGGCAAATTCATCCGGGCGTGGCATAGGCTGAGGTATGCGTGCAGTTCGTTCTGCTTCGCTTTCTCTATGTTGTCCAGACATGTTTTGATGTGGTTTGCCTTGCCCTCGGATTGAATGATGCTTCTCAGTTGGGCAGGGATCACTGGTTGCTGACGACGCATTTCACAGAGGAGGAAAGGGGGTGTGTATAATGTACATTGGTTTTTTTATTAAATATCTCAAAATTATCCCTTAACCCCCTGCGTTTTTTAATATATTTTTTACCTTTGCACTGCAATCGACCACATGATGGACCCCATCGAACACATTGCCCATCGCCTTGTAACTGATTGCACGAAATCTTTGGATCTTTTGCTCGAGATAGATTCGATCATAGAGGAAAGCGACACTGTCGCCGCGGCATTCGAGGCACTTCGCATAAAGAAGTATGATCGATATGTGGATGTTGATCGGCTTGATTTGATACGATATGACATCGGCTGCCTCCGCCGCTGCATTGATTCCATGGTGGAGATCAAGCGAATGGCCAGGAAGGTGTTTGTGGTCAGTTTTTTCGATTCGGATGTGTATTATGTGTTCAATCAGGAGGTTAGCTTTTCGTACGCGTGCAAGATGATGTCGCAGATTGGCCCACGGCTGGCGCATTTCTCCAACTCCCCCACAGCCAAAGAAGTGATGTCTGCTGAGCTGGATCTGGCCTGGAATACGCGGTTCATGTCTTTGGATGAGGTCGAATCGGACTTGCTTTGTCTGGAATCCATGCCGCAGAATCTGGACAAGCCTGCTCAGGCGAATTCGGCCACCACGTCCATCTGATACGACGCCGTTCTTGGGGTGGGCGCACGCGCGGGGATGAGCCAGTATGCATTCGAGACTTGGTTTTCTGCGATTAACGAGCACGAGGCCTTGATGAAATCTGTCAATACTACGGGAGGGTTGTCTTTGAGGATCCATATGGCATTCGCAATCCATGTCACCAGCGTGCTGGTCGGTTTGGAACACGCTGTGTTCAGATCGAGCACACGAGTGGGATCCACAATAAAGCCTTTGGAGTTGGTGTATGTGGTGGTGATACCTGCGCCTGGGCTCACGATGGCCAAGCGTTTGAGACGAATGGGGCGCTGGCTTTTGGCCGTGATGAACACCAACTGCTCTGAATCTCCAGGGGACGGGGTGGGATTGAAATTGAATCCGTATGTGATCCGCACATTAATTCCACTGTTTTGGTTCTGGGTTGTTCCGTCGTGTGTGACCACTCTGATCGGTTGTCTGGCTTGTAGTTTGGTTGTGTTGATGTGGTCCGAAACACGCACAGTGTCCCAGACTGCAGGTGGGGGGTCTATCTGTTTTAATACGGTTTCTTCTGTGTTGTTGTATTGTATCCAATCCGATTGGTCCCATTGAAGGTAAAAACTTGTTCCCTTCATTCTCACACCAGCAACCAGAATAAACCAGGTGTTAATGGCGCTGAATCTATGGAGTTCTAACTTAGCCAGGGACATATCCTGTTGTCCTCCTACTTCCACCAGTAATCCAGAAATTTCGAAATCAAATTTGACTGGATGTAATACAGACTGCGTCTTAATGATTGGGGTGTTTTGGAACGAAGTGATGAACAGTGCACCCACATATCCGTTGCACGACAGGCTGGTGCATGTGGCCCAGGCTCTGATAGTGGGCTGAGTCATATTGAGAATGTATCGCCCGCGGTCGAATTGCAGATACTGTGAAGCTATTTGTGGGTGTTCTAGTCTTTGGAGCGTCTTGTTCATATACGCCACTTCGGCAAGGATTGGAATGTATGAGTTGGGATCAGACTCCAGGCAGGCAGCGGTGGCATTGCTCTGTGCGCACGGGTGTGAATTGTTTTTCTGTGCCAGGAACACCACCATGGCAGTGTATGAATCAGCAATAAGGGTGGTGTCAATTGTCCAAAACAGACCGTTTGTGGCTGCATTGGTCAGTAGAAATGTGTTCTTGGTATTTGGGGGCCTCGCATACAGACAATGTCCCAAGTATTCGTACGTCCCTCGTTTGCATTTCCCGCACCCATTGATCATCACTGTCGACAGCTGCTTGGGGTCCATGCACCACGTGCACGTGTCGTTGCGCACCGTCATGTTGTTGAACGGACAGCAGCTGCCGTTTGAGAGGCGTGGGCAGCCGCAGCCAAAGGGTTCTGTCTGGGTCACCAGCGCCGACACGGAGACAGGGAAGCCAGTGGTATCGTTGATGTAGTGATTTGCATAGCGCAGTACTGTGACTCTGAAAAATTGGGCTCTGATGGGGTACGAAAAGATGGTGGTGGCTGCCGTGGAGAAGTTCAGCGACGTGTAATTGCCCCAGTCCATGAAGGTGACGTTGTCCGCGGAGGCTCGCACGTTGATTTGGCGCAGCCAGCGCGCTCGGTTGCTGTTGAACGTTAGTCCCGCCACAATCCAAGAGGTGTTGAGCGCGACGTCGATGGTTTGATTTGCGGGCGCGCGCCAGCACCCGCATGTGTAGTTCTGAGGGAGGCCGGGGCTGAATTTGGGTGTTGTTTTTGTTCGTGTGAAAGTGTTGGTTCTGGTTAGTTGAATTGGGTTTGGAATCACAGCGGGGCAGTCTAGGCATCTTGGGGGGAATCGCGCGACGTCGTATCTTTGTGTGGGTGGACAAAACTGGGTGGTCGTACAATCAGGGTGGAGCAGTAGCACCAGGAGGGCGGTGGGGTGGACCCAGCTCCACACCATTCGGTGGCTCTTGCCGTGCGCTTTTGTATCACTGCGTGATGGGAAACGGGTTGCAAATGTGTATTGTATTAAGCGATAAAACACGATGGCCCCTAGACAAGTGGCGCGGCGGGCACCAGATTGTTGCCATAGATCTGGTGGCTCTCAAACATCTTGATGAGCGTGCGGGTGAATTTCTTAAAGTCGTGTTGATCTGTGTATTTCTTCTCGAAGAAAGTGACCTTGCGCATGGGCGCGTCGCGCAGCTCGTGGAATGCGTTGCTGGGGTCGGACGACTTGATGTAAGGCATGTGAAATGATCGGTCGGGGTTGAATTTATATGAAAACCACTGGAACCAGCGGATCAAAACTCCATCAGGAACAGTTCAGTGAACCGCTGGACGTGTGATAGGACATTAGTGAGGAGGTCCAACGCGTGCGGGCACACCATGGCCGCGATGAAGGTCTGCAATTCAGACACCCTTGGACCGTATGCATACGCTGTAATCAGCCACAGCCCTGTGACCGTGTGCACCAACAACACCGGTCCACCCTTGAGGAACCGATGCTGCAGTATGTAGCACGTGGAGTGAAGGGCGCACGCATATCGAAGCTGGTTGGCGTAAGGTATTACGGCTATGACGGATGCGTGGGTTGAGATGTGGAGTACGTCCTCGCAGAAGGTTTGAATTTGACGTGGTCGATGGAAGATGGTGGGTATGTATTTGATGCCTAGCATGCATATCGCCAAGACAGTGACCGCGATCCAATATGGCTCGGTCAGCGTGCCGCGTGCGTCAAATAGCACAAGACAGACGATTCCTGTGTACATGTTACAGAAGTGGTACTGCTATTTATTTACCCAACTCAGTTTAAACCCCATTCGCCGTCAGTTTGGCTGCCAGCTCCACGCACCAGGCGGGTGGGGTGGGTTGAAGGGTGGGTGTTTTGTGCTTTCTGAGAATGAAAAAGTGTTTGGCGTCGGGGAGAATTTTATGGCTGAAGAATGCACGCCGTCTGCGAGTTTTGAGGATGACGTAGCCATTCAGTGGGTCGAGCATCCGAATCTCGTCGATGTCTTTGTGATCAATGAATGCAAAGTGTTCGTCTGAAACGCGAAACAAAGCTCTGTCCCTTCGAGTGGTCTTGTCGTATTCATGCCATTCTGCTGGCATTTTGGTCGTGTGTTTTTTGTGTGTCAATAAGCCCCCTCATGGCAAATATGCTCTTCCCAGCCCAGTGCAACACACGTGGTGTCTGACCTTGGGCTGTTGGCATTTGGAGCAGGCGTCAATGCACAGATCACACACCTTGATCTTTCGTCCGTGGTGGCGCACCTCATTCGGTGCTGGGGTGTTGCAGAGGACACAGGCTTTGCAGTCTCTGCATATGAGTCCGGCGGTTGTCGGCACTGGCTTCACAAACACCCATTGCGAGCCGTACCCTGGAATCGTACGCTGTTCGATGCAATCCAATGCCTTCTCGCATGCAATGACCACGTCAGTATTGGATACGAACTGGATGTTGATGGGGTGGATATTCTTTCCCGTTTCGAGCATGGTCTTTCTGGATTTTAACACCATGTCCTTTGTTTCCATCTGTGTCATGGTTCTGTTCAGGCCTAGCCCGCAGAGTGGCAGGCAGCCTTGTCCACAATTGGAGCATCCCAGCGTGGGAAGATAGTCCACATGTCCGTCGGTCCAGCGACGCGCCGAGTGGAGGAGGTCAATGAGTCTCTGTTCCATGAATTTGTCTGTGTTTGTGTTTTTTTTTTGTTTTTTTTAGATTTGGTGCACAATGCTGAGAACAATTGCATACTTCAAACACCTTGCCGCAAATACGCTGATACGAGACGTCTTGATCCAGTGTAATCAGCTAATTTCTGTTGATCTTGGGGTCAATGAACGGCTGGAGTTTGTTCCTGATTTGTTGATGATTACCAAAAACAGCGATAATGCCGTGACGGGGTTGTTGGTTCTGCATTACACTGTGAGCACCAGGGCCTGGGAGGTCGGGATTATGTCCACCATGAAAAAATATGACAACCGAAACGAGATGCTGGAACTTCTGATCAATGGCGCTGTCGACGCCTTGCGTGCGCTTCAGGAGAGGGAGACCATCGATAAAACTGTCTGGTTGGTCAAGCAAGTCAAGATGTCAGATTCAAGACAGAAAGAACTGTTTACCAAGATGGGCTTTAAATATCCCAAGCGCTGGATGGACAACTTCTTGTCTGATACGGGTTACGTGCCGTTCGACCCATTCGAAATGATTTTGATGAAGCGCATTGTTCAGGCATAGATTTCACCTGGCTCTGTTAATCGGATGAACCCGCAGCATATTGCCTCTGGTGAAGGCGACACATAACGACTAGGTGTGATCTGCTTAGATGGGGGGTGCTTGAATACTATATCGTGTGAGGTTTTTGCCAAGTTTTTGATTCCGTTGCGACACGATCGAAGCAATGGGGATTCTGGTGGTTTTCTACACACGACGACGTTGTGAAGACGGCCGGTGTTGATGGCGTTGACCTTGACAGACATGGGTGAGATCTGCGGCGAAGGATTGACGTGGCCTGCTAAGATGGCCTCTAACTTGCATTTATCGTCTAGCGCATCGAACCAATCCATGCGTTCGAATGAATTGGTCTGATGGTCTATGGAGGGGGAATAGATAAAAACTGGTTTGGCCATCCCAATGAAAGTCGTGGGGGTCGATTATACGCCTTCTGATGTAATAGTCGGTGTCCGTGTGTTGTAGATCCGCAGACAGCACCACAGACAGCAGCATGGTTCACTTTTTGGTGGTAGTTGTTCGTGTATGGAGATGTTGTCTTGTTCTTCCTCCTGTGCAAAGACTGTCACCATGGACGCTGACGTGGACGCGCGTGCCATTGGCGAGGCTAAGGGTGAAATGATCATTTTTATTTTCTAGTTGGGTTCGTTTTATAATACGACGCCATATACTTCCGCACCAGGAGCATGATGCAGCACAGGTGGTTGGTGCGCTTGGCAGATGGCTGTGGGTAGACGTATTTGATATCGTACTCGCTCAGAGGGATGCTGGTGATCTTGTACACCACACCAGGCGGCTTTGTGTCCATTGGTGTCAGCAAACATCCCGTGGGTGTTTATACGAAATAATGCTTTGACGGTCAACCCTTCAACACGGACATGTATTTAAGAGCTGTCGAATGTGGGTTGAATGAGTCTTCGCAAGCCCACGTCGATCAATGCCAGCGCGGCCGTCACCGCTCCGACCACCACTGCCGTGGGTGCCTCGGCTCCCGAAACCCCTTCCAACGTATCCACCCCCATGCGATTCACCAAGCGCTTCAACGTTCAGATCACTGGCACCATGGCCAATTTTGAGGCTGAGGGGCCTTCGATTGCACAGTGGCGTCCGGTGGAGGGCCAGCACGTCAAGATTTTCACCAACGCGTCGGCTGAACAGGATCTCGGCTCTGCCATGAAGGTCCTTCAGTCCACGTGGTTGGTGAATGCCCGGATTTTGGAGCACAAGAACTCGTTCCCTGTGCCCCTGGGTGTCAACGTTAGCTGCATCAAGGGCCAGGAGCACGTCGACACGGGCGAGGGCTACACCTTCACTGCGCTGCCCCAGACCCACAACCCGACCCCGCTGACCATTTTCGAGGCAGACGCATCGGCGCAGACTAGCCAGGAGTGGCGGCGGATGTACGGTGAGTATAATGAGCGGAATCTCGATTCCCACAATGTTCTGCCCGTGGCTAACCAGAACTACGTGTTTGTGCACGAGAACCACCCGGTCATCTCGTTGCTCAAGGCGAACGCCGACCTCCTCGGCACCGAGATCAACGACGACAAGCGGATCGACGGCGAGTGGTTCAAGGTGTCCAAGACCGTCCTGTCGACCTGCTGCAACACGCTCAAGTCCAAGGTGCTCAACAAGATCGCCTTTAATAACCTCATGGATTTCAGCGTCAGCCTGAAGCGTTTGGACGCTAAGGAGTGGACGCAGGATTCCGACATCCTCTCCGAGGCGGCGCTGAAGAACCCGAACATCATCGACCAGCCGTGTTCCTTCATGGCGCGATTGGAGATGACCTACGAGCTGCAGAGCTGAATTTGACCATATTTTCTATGTTTTCTTTTTTTAAATTAAATTTGCGACTAATTGTTCCTTGTGGCAGAGGATCCGGTGGCACTCTTTCAGGTACGCCCGCGGGCTGTGGTCCTCTTCTGTCGTGGTTTTGGACAGGTTGTAAACCACCAGGAGGGCCGCGCTGTAGTCCCTGATTTCGTTGAGCAACATGGGCGATATGTGGTCCGGGGGAAGCACGCGGACGTCGTTGACCGAAAACGGATGCAGCAGGTAGCATCCCAGGTAGTCTTTCGTGTACGTCGCCATTATGCTGTAGATTGATTGGAATGATCCGTCTGACTGCAGGAGTTGCTGGTAGTACGTGTCCTCGATCACTGCCTGCCTTTGTTTCCTTTCGGCGTTGAGCCTGCTGTCGTTTTGTTTGAAGGCCTGTGTCAGGAAGATCGACAGGAGGTCGTGGCTGTTGATGGTCGTGTTTTCATTGGTCTCCATGCGCTTGCCGTCAGCGATGGGCAACGGGGGACATCCGAATTCCAAGAGCGCCATGGCCCTTGCCTCCATGAATGGGTCGCCCATGGTTTTGCGGCGTTTTTGAGACAGGGATGTGGGTAAGGGGTGTTTTTAATTTTAAGGCACATAAAAAGTTTCGATGCGTTCTGTTTCAAAATTCGAGCACTGGCACTCGAGGCAGTGGAACGGGGTCACTTCCGTTTTCCACGATGGTGTGGGTGGAACCAGTAGGTACTGATCGTAGTATGCGTAGTCACACCCCAAGAGCGTGACATGCAGTTCTGTGGTGTGGAAAGTGATGTTCATGATGTTGAGCTTCACCTGTCCGTTGGTGGTGTATTCGATGATGATGTCGACGGTTTCTGCACTCCAGCAGATGGGTTGGAGCAAAAGCAGCAGCCACCACCCGATCCAAGGCATCATGGACGGAGGACGCATGGGCTTTTGTATGCCGCGTTCGCGCAAAAGATATATAAACGGATGGCGAGCGGCCTGGGCAGAATGCCGTACTCTGCAAACACGGGTCTGGAGGACCTGTACAACAGACGCGGCCTGTTTTATTCGCTGCCCATCACGATAGGTTCGTTTTTCAGAGAGCTGTTTGCGGTGACGGTGCTTTTGATTCTGCAGGAGCGTGCTCTGACGTATGATTTCTTCACGCCGGGGCTGGTGCTGCTGCTCATCTTCCTCACTTTTCGGGTGCCCTACGTGAATTCGTACACCCTGCTGTTCGAGGCCTTGTCGCTGGGTCAGTGGGAGGTCAAGAACCACGTGGGCCTCCGGAAGCACGTGGACCCATCCCAGAACATTCTGCATGTAGTCGTCATATTCGCGGCGCACGTGTGCGGGGCTCTCGCCGCAGCGGCGGCCCGGGTGTATCTGGATGTCACATACGGAACGGAGGTCATGTTTGGCAAGGAGCGCGACCCGTTGACCCGGACGGACCTGGCCCCTGCGCTGCAGGTGAACGTAGACGCGCTTCGGCGATTCGATTCCTTCTGGGGTGCCGAGGGTCGCGTGGATCGATTGGAAGGTCTTGACGTGAACGGCACGCTGCACCAGCTGCTTCCGCTGTCGGCCGACAACAATCTGGGCATCAGCGACACCGCCTTGATCGTTTGGTATCTGACCGAGGAGGTCGCCTTCGTGTTCATGCTCTGCGTGTGTTACGTTCACATCTGGCTCAGCGCGGGTGTGGGGCAAAATCAGAAACCCCCGTTGAACCCCTTCCGCAAGAATTACTGGAAGAGTCTGTTCCGCGTCTGTCTCCTGGTGGTCGTCATCTATGTCGCGTTGTACCGGGCGTTCCCGACTGCGCACGGGAGTCTGCACATGACCATCTTCAAGGTCCAGTACCAGGCGTGGAACCCGAACCTCCAGCTGGTCGACAACGACCACAGCGAGACCTTTGCGCGCATCTTTGGTGGGTTCATCGGCCTCCTGTTGGCAGTGGGGTACAACAAAATGCTGGTGGGAACAGAGCGCTCGGGCCCGGAGGACGATCCCGGGGGCTTTTATTACAAGCTTGTTTGGGGGCTCGAGCCAGATCCCAACCACACACGCACGAAGCGGGTGGGCGAGGGGTGGGATAGTGGCAGCGATGATGAGCGGTCGAGGCGGAGCGGCAGGCTGCCGAAGTGGACGAGCGGGCCTCCGCGTAAGGGATCGGCAGATGATATGAACGTGGGCTGCAAGACGTACCGCATTCGCCACTGCGACAAGGGTGGGAAGTGCACAGACTCAACCTGCACCGTGTGTGTGGGAGCCAATGCGGATTTCAAGCTCAGGCTGCCGCATACGCTCGATCATGCTAAGTAAATATTTTTCGCGTCTTTTGAATAATAAATTGTTGCACAATGCCCTTACCCGATGCCAGCGTCCGTTTGTGCATAAGCCATGGCGTGTATGAGGAGGGATATGGTGTTTAGTGTTTTGTTCATTGGTGATGAGCGTCTTATCCGACACTTTGTGCTGGATTCGGCCAGGCGTCTCGGGGCATCGTGGGAGACTGGTATCATGGAGGCAAGCCTTGTCCGTTTGAGAGTGATGTTCTTCCTACTGATGGACCGCGACGCCGCTTTGAAAGCTAAGATCGTGGAGGGTTGGTCGGATCTATGTGTGGCGGGGATGGATTCCACCAAGGCAGCTTCCTTCTTCCAGGCACTACGTCCGGAGGTTATCGATCCATGGCTGGTGGACGAGCGCAAGTGTGAAGACGAGTTTGTATCGCGCGTGATCGACTTGTACTTGGTGTCATGAGATCTTTATTAAAGGTGTGTGGCCTTATTGTTGCTGCAATGTCCTTTGTCTGTGTGTGCGTGGATTTTCTACTGACACTGGTGCACACACATACACACAGACTACAACGACCAAGGGAACAGGAGGGGACATCATCATCTTGGAGGAGGCAGCATATGTGGACCCGCAATTCTTCTATGAGACAGTGGCACCGCTGCTGTGCGTGGGCACGACCACCTTGATAGGCATTTCGACCCTGACCAGCGAGATTAATTTTTACAGTGAGTTGTTTTGTATTTTCTGGCGTGCGTGTCTCTGCTCTCATACACACACACACATGCAGCGCGTCTGGTGCGTCTGAAGGAGAAGCAAACCGGTTTGCCCATGTTTACTGTGCTTCAAATTCAATTGGCCTGCGAAAAATGCAAGGAGGAGGGCAAGGCGGCCAACTGTGTGCACATGCTGCATCTGGTCCCGCGGTGGCAGAGTTCGGATAAGCACGAACGGCTTCGTGTCATCATGTCCGATCGTCCCGACCTCATCGAGTCTGAGTTGAGCGGGTTGGCCTTCGACAGTCTGCAGCAGTGCTTCCGCCCGGGAGACATCGAGGCCATGTTCACCATAGAACCCCTGGTCCCGGTGCTGCACAACGAGATCTTCATCATCGTGGATCCTGCCGGCGGTGGACCGCATTCAGATTATGCCCTAGTCTCCTTTCAGCGCGACAGGGGCAACGTGACGATTGTGGGGATCGAGTCGCTCAACACAAAGGAACCGTCGAAGCAGTTTCTTTTGCTGGAGGAACACATCCGCGAACTCAGGCGCAACATCTATCGCACCAATTCACCCGTCACCATCTTCGTGGAGCGTAATCTGGGATTCGAGGCGGAGCACCACAAGCACGCGCTGAGCCACGTGCAGGGCGTCCGGTTTCACGAAGACGAGAAGGCGGGGCGCGTGGGCGTGTATACGTCGGATTCGGTCAAGTACGCCGCCATGGAGCTCTTCAATATGATGCTGCGCGAAAAGCGGGTGAGCATTTGCAGGCACTTTCACTCGCGCGAGCCCAAGGAGATCAAGGTGCGACTGCGTGAGCAACTGGAGGTTTATTCGTTTCAATACAAGGAGGCCGCCAACACGTTTCAGAAGAGCCGCACGGCGCTCTCCGGGAAGATTGGCGGGCTCAAGGATGACATTGCCATTTGTCTGCAGCTGGGGTGCTATTGGACGTCGGTGGGCGTGGTGCACAATTCGGCGAGGGGGTTGATTGCAGAGTGAATTACAGTTGTTCTCTCTGTCCGAATCTTGCATTCACTTTGGCACTGTCGTTCATATCGCTTGCGCTTGGAAATTTGGACGTGTCTATTTGTAGTATCTGGCTTGCATTTGAGCCCCCCGATATAATGAATTGATCGATTCTGAATAGTACTGGAGTTAACGTCTTGATAAATGATATATCAATGGAAGGATTCTCAGATCCATCATGGATTCCCATGGACTTTATTATTTCGTTGATCTTCTTAACTGGTAGTATTGCCATAACATATTTCTCTACACTGGCTGCACTTTTAAGAAGCTGATAAACAACCAATTTAAGAATTCCCATTCTTTCAGCACATGGCCTAATGGCCACAACGTGAAATTCAACCCGGTCGCTTCTATTTGCTATTTTTAATTTGGCAATATCACATGATAGGAGATGTATCCCCTCTACTTGATTGGTCACATACGAATGGATGTTATTCAGAAGGTTCTGAAATCTAAGAACATAATCATCTGGAATTTCATTCCCAAAATCCACTGCAAATTCGTTTTCAATCCCATGTGTACTCTTGAAGATTGATGCTTGATCGTGATCATAATTTGAATTATCTGGAACTGGTGCATTGATGAAATGTGCCCTTGAGTCCAAAAAGGAATTTACTCGTCTCAGCAGGTTGGTGGCCATCGACCACTTGCAATGCACAGTTATATAGGTTTCTTGTTTCATTGGTGTAGTGTGATTGGTGGCAATCAAACAGTCTTCATTTTTTTTGCCGTGTGTGTTTCGCCCTGATCCGCTTTGCGCGACGACGACGGATTCGGTGGCTTGTTCAACGTGAGCGGGGGCTTGTGGTACGTCGTCATCACCAGGCGCATGTCGGGGTACTTTTCTCTGCTGACTTCTTCGGGCTTGAAAGCCTCCTTGTTCACACACCGCTCGTTTGAAATGGCCTTCCATAGGTCGTTGAAATACATGAGCGATTGGGCCATGGCGCCTTGGGCCGAATGGTATAAATTGGTCGTAGGGTTGCTGCCCATGAAGATCGTGACGGAGTTGAGGCTGGGCATCTGGTCCATGTTGTAGGCCATGATCACTGTGCCCACTGATATTGGATAGCTCTTCTCTGTCTCCGCCACATGCATGTCGTGTGTGGTGTCCTTGGGGAAGAGCGCACTGCCTACAGTGACGGGAATGCCGGCCTTGGGCGTCAGGATGACGAATTGGTTCTTGCTCATCACGAAAAACTCGCCCTCCATGCCAAGGAAGGATGCGGCGACGGCGACATCCGATTGCAACCCAATGTGCGAACCGTTCTTGACGTCACAGCGCCTGGGCCCAAATGTGAAGGGCTTGCGGAACGGGTCCATGGTGATGGTGTGAAACGGCACGTGAATCCCCACGGAGGGGTTTTCAGGCAACATGTTGTGCATGGTGATCGACAGATGGCACGTCATTTTGAGTGGATTTGGATTTCGTGGTTTTGTGGTCTTATAGAAAAAATAAAATCCGATTTGAAAATGTTTGTGAAAAAAAACACAAATAGGATGAAATAAAATAAAATTCACTGATTGTAAAATCAATGCAAACAAGTATTATATAAAGCGTCGCCCATTTGGCAAAATGCACCATCCGCCCGATTTGAATCTGGCTTCGTCATACATTCCAGCCTGTCTGTGTGTGTTGAAGTGCACGGCTGCATTTGTGCTCTTTGTCTTTTCTCCTGTCCGTGGGTGGATAGGTTTGGGCAGCCTGATCCTCGTGGATCGGATCCTGTGGAATCAGCACCACACCACCATTTTAGACGTCAACGCCGTGATAGTGGCCCTCATTGGTGGGCTCATGGTCATGCACGCCCGATCGGACGGCCTGCACAGCGTGCTGCATGTGGCGGTCATCGCTGTCTGGATGCTGGTCAGCGCGCCTCAGATTGTCGGGCTGTCGCGGATCCAGAAATCGTACGAGGTGATCTTAGGAGGGTGCTGCGTGACGATCCTGTCGTGCATGTATCAGGCGCAAGAACGCACCGAGATGCTGGCCTTCCGGGCCTTCGTGTTCGTGGTGGCGAATGTCACACTGCCCTATCTGGGCGTCATGATGCAGCAGCACGAGATCGACACCTACGTCAATGCGTGCAGGACGATGCTGATATTGTTGGGCGAGCCTGAGGTGGCGTGCGCCTGGTTGGTGATTTACATTCTGTGCATAGGCTATCAGATCCGAGGATACCCCAAAAAGCAGGTTCAGCAGACCATCCAGCAAGAGGAGCCGACATCAGTGGTGGTTCATTCCTCCAAACTGGCACCACCCCTTCCTTCTGTGAACGCGTCCTCGTCGTCCGCCACCGGTCAGGACGAAGCCACATTGCTGCGCGAGGCGCTGGCCAGTAGGCGGGGTTTTAATCGCGATTCCTGATTTTTTTTAGTCTATAAAACATTTCTGCAATCGAGATGCATTTCGGCAGCATTTGCGTGGTCTTTTTCATCCTGTTTAACTGGTATGTCATTGAGATGATGGTGAGGCATGGTCTCAAGAGGCACATGGCGTTAACGAATGGGCATCTGGTCCCAGAGCCGCTCAACACATTGGTGGTGTTCAACACGGATCCCGACAAATGGCCCTGCCTTGTCCCGTCGTCACTGGTTTGCTGGAAATATCGAATGCGGGAGAGTGAGAATGTGTAGGCGGGACAACCCGATTTATTGCGTTCGGTTGGGCACGAACCCGTACCACAACATTAAATCCGCGAGATTGTCCTCTGAGAAGAACTGGTTGAGCAAGTCGTTGATGTCCTCCATCTCATACTCCACGCGCCGCCTCCATGTCCACGCCAGCATTTTTGAGTTTGCATCCCAGCATTCCACTTTGCATCTGCAGAAGCCGTGGTTGGAGTAGTCCTTGGCATCCGGGGTCACTGTGAGCGTGATGACTTTGCATTGGTTGGCGCTCCACGTCTGCCCCTTTATCTCCACTGTGGTTTCATGCCGTGTGGCGGTGAGCCGCTCCTTGTCATTCAAGGCGAACGTCATCTTGGTTTCGACGCGATTGCCCTTGAGCACGCGTTCCCAGAACCCGCACACCGGCATGTCGTAGTATCTGAACAACATGGTGTGGCCACGGAGGCGCGGGGCGTGATTATATAGTGCGCATCCCGAATTCCCGGGTTTTCCAGACGCTGCCACCTTAAAGCGGTGTGTGTGTGTATATAAACGATGTGTTTAAGATGCCAGAATGGAGGGTCGCACACAAGCCAGTCGCTCAATCGCAGAGCCGTCATACCTTCCCGGCAACGGGAACCCCGGCTCGATTGGAGGAGGCACGTATACTGGGTCGAGTCTGGAGCCACTCCAGGCCGACTGGGAGAACATCTTCGGTCCGGCCGGCCGTGACGTCAAGCTCGACCACCAACGTCACAAGAGACACCAGCGTTGGCATCTGCCGGACGCGCTCAAGGGCCCCAATTCCTACCTCACCGACCGCATCGACGGTCTCATTACTGACACCACCAATTCCCCTTTCACCACCGTTATTCTGCCCTACAAATACATTGCCAATCCCGATGCCAAGATCAAATGGAACGCCTACAGCTACGACGAGGGCATGGCCACGCGCGTGCCGTACGAGTCTGCCGCCCGTGTGCTCACGCAGACCAAGCGCTCGTATGCCGCCTACGCCGTGCGCCACGGTCTGGCCATCGAGATGGAGCACAACTTCATGATGTCGCCGGAGGGCATGGTCAATTTCTCGAACCAGGTCAAGCAGTTGGTCGGGTCCATCCAGATGACCAACGACCTGGATGTGCACATCGCGCTCGTCCAGGCCCCGTCGTACGCCAAGGAGTACATGGAGAAGTATTCTGCCTCGGACAAGACCCCGTACCAGATCTGCAGAGAGTATGTCGATCTGTTCGGGATGGTCCAGAAGAACCCGAATGCCCTTGATATCCTGATCGAGGAGGCCAAGATCCAGCTTCGCATCTGGGGGTCGCCCGAGCCGTCGTTCCTCATGTGCAACTCCAAGCTTACGTTCAACATCCAGATGACCCCCGAGCGCACCAACTACGTCACCAACGGTATTGATGGGGTGAAGCGGCTTCGCCAGGGCCCGGACATCACGTCGTACCGCGGTCTGTCAATCATCAACTCCCGGGCCTACTCCATGGAGACTGGCACCATCCCCCGCGACGTGCTGCGCCGGCGAGTGCGCGTGGCCGAGTACTACCGGGTGCCGCCGCAGAAGGACCGCAACTGGGAGCTGGAGCTCTATGACGAGAGCAGGGATACCTGGTTTAAGTTGACCCCTGATGATTTGGACCGCTATGCCGATCTGTCTGGCTCCACCCACACCACTGGTCAAGGCAACGTGACGGTGGACGATTACAACAAGCTGGAGTGGAATCAATACACCCAGGGCGCGGGTAATCTCCTTGAGCAGACTCGCTTCCAGCTCAAGATGGACGCCGAGCCTGACTCCACCGCGGTCACCATGCCCTCGCTCCTCCGACCGTCGCACGACCTGAATTGGCCGGCCTCCCTCCGCCAGATCCAGACCATGCTGCACGCCCGGTTCAACGAGACCCACACCAAGGCCGACTACCACACCATCGGCACCGCGTGCGACGTGGCCCGGGTGTTTGTGCCCGTCCCCAACCTCACCGCCATGACGGGCGTCGAGTGTCCGGTGGAGGCGCGCCACATCCCCTATTGGCTCTTCATGAACGCCGCGTTCCTCAACAGCACGTGCCACTTCCTGTGGACGACGTTGAATAATGTGGATCGTGACTTGATTCGCCAGAAGATCATCCCCTTCGTCTACGGCGGGCGCTACCAGCCCATCTTGGACGAGTACAACGCCATCCCGGACGATGCGCGCATGAACATCTACCACACCGTCATGTTCCTCGGCACCTCCATGCGCTGGCATCCGGATGACGATGTGCGGAGGATCTTGGAGGCCAAGTTCGCCGAGCGCCGCATCGGCACGCACACCCTCCGGGCGTCGTTGGTGTATTTCGTCAAGCGGTGTCTGGATGATACCACGGAACCGATCCCCAACACCCGCATCCAGCTCGGCAAGCGTCTGGACGAGGTCTTCAGCAACGGGCGGTTCCCGCAGGCGGACGAGTCCAAGGCCGTCTTCATGCGCTGGCCCCCGTCGCCCGCGGGTCACATGTCGGTCGCACTGGCGGCTGGTGTCAGCGAGACCACCGGGTCGCTCGAGGACTACCGCATCGAGGAGCGCTACGCGCGCGAGGGGGATGTGTACGATTGGAACCAGCTACCCAACATCCGCGGTGGAAATGAGGTCGCGATCAACGAGGTCACTGTCCTCGACAGCTTCTTCTACGCCGCCATGCAGCGCATGCTCACGTTCCATGATGAGCGGCCCGTGTTCCCGGATTTCTGGCCCATGCTCAAGGCCAAGGGCAGCAACGAGGCCGTGGAGTACGTCATTGTCCGGCCGTGCGTCGAGCACAGCATGTTGGGCGTGATCCTGGGGCGCGGCGGCAGCGATACGCTGGGCGATACGCTCTGGGGACAGACGGAGCTTTCGTGCTATGACGATTCGTTCCACGGCGTCTGGGGCATGTGAGTTTTGTTTCCTTGTTCTGTCGTTATTTCTCATTCGTTTACTGACAGTTTCCGTACAGGAGCTACAAGTACCACTCAAGAGCACTCGTCACCAACCCCAAAAACCTCATCCGACTATGGGACATCGCATACGATGGCTACAATGGTGGCAAGGATGATCGGGCGGTCGACTGGGCCGCAGAGGCCCCCGGAAACGAACGACCCTTCAACCAGGCCGCCAGCGACATGAGCGTCCCGTACAACGGGCCGTCCCTCATGGTTATGAAGTTCCACGTCAACACTGCATCAAGAGAGTACAAGCGAAATTGGCCAAGGTACTGTTTGTTTTGTTTTCATTCATTCGGTTTTGAACTCTTTCTGACCATTCCTTTTCAACAGCCCCATCCAGTTCCACGATCGCCTGGAAATCGACCCGCCCAAGATGGGCCTCGATCCTGAATCTCTTTACGCTATCACCGACAGCAGCTGGCGGGTCTTCAATCAGCCGGACTATCGCGAACAGTATCGGGCCTATTTGGCACGCATGCCGGACTTTTCTTATTATCATCAAACACGCAAGCTTCCTGGATTCAGCTCCGTCGACGCTGAATCGGTTCAAAACGCCCTCGCCTTCCAGGGCTCCATGCGCATCGTCAAGCCGGGCGTCGGCGTCCTGCAGGAGATCCACGGCAGCGGGCATCATGGTCCAGACATGATCGGCATCGCCGCCACGCGCGCGGGCAAGGGCATGCGGCCAGTGTTCACGCCGCCGACTGCGATGCGGCTGGTTTAATGAAATTTATTACTTTTGGTCATTACACCCTGATATAAAAGAAACGTTGTATTTGGTATCATGCTTTCAGCCGTGTCGTCGTTGAATCAATTGTTGGATAAATTTCAGCTTGGAGGAGACAACACTATGCTCCATGCTCGCATCACACATCCGTATACTGGGAGGGGTTTGGAGTGGCTTGACTTCTATGGAATTGACGGTATGCGTGCGGTGGAAATCAAATCAAACACAGATCTAGAAGAACAGTTTCATTGGATGTTTGGTCCCCATGTGATTGATGGGTATGTAGAAGAATTGGAAGATATGCTTAGTTCTATTGTACATGGCAGCGGGGAGTCGTTTATTTGCAGCACAGTTAGAATAGAATGTACTAAGTTGGCTGGGCGTCTATTTTCCATCCATCAGATTTTTATCAGGCCATGTTTGCAAAAAAATAAGGTTCTGGGGAAGATTCTTTTATTCTTGGCTCAGCGTTTGGCTGGTTATGTAATATCAATAGAAAACTGTATGCCAGACACTGTCAACGCGTTGAACAAATATTACGGAGGAGCTGATGCAAGTATATTTGAGACAGATGTTGCACATACTAGTGGGTATATGACTTATAGGATTAAAGACATTGGTAAGTTCATTGAAAAAATAAAATATGTGGCTGATATTCCATATCCGTCATACGAGACATTAAATTCAAAAAGACATTTATCCAGAAGAGATATTGAATGGGCTAAATATGCCAGAGTACAGCATAAATATATGATACAGCCCAATATTCTTGAGTATCAATTCAGAAAGGGTTACAAGGATGTGAGCTTGGAAGAGTTTCGTGCTGTTTGTAAGGAGGTTTATGAACAAGCAAATGATTTGATAACACAGAAAGAAATTTGTGTAATCTATGATCGAGACCCAGATATTACACCTGAAGAGATGAATGAAGCATATTCCGTTGTTAGTGAGTTTAGTGTGTTATGTGATATGACAGAGAAATTATTGTATTCAAATGAGTTTCCTCATGCAGACTTATTTATCCCAGACGCTAAATTGGTTAGATATTATTGGAGGGCTATTGAACAATTACGGAGAAATGTATTTGTCATATGCATTTTAAAATATCTCCACATGATTAATCCAAGTCAAAAAGATGATTTCAGGCATCTCAATGAAATGTTTAATTCCATGAAAACCCTTTTAGAGACAGGTAGAATGGTTGTTACTACCAATCCTGAAATTGAGAGCGATAACTTTCTTGACTTCAGGGACCTGAAAAAGACGCAGATGAGAAAAATTGCAGATTTGGTCAGAAAGGAATATCTAGCTTGGGGTTGTATAACAGAGCATATGTACATTTCCAGTAGATTGTCACTGAAATCATCCTCTAGCACTGATTTCTGGGAAATAACCTTTAAATTCCACGAATCATTGCATGTAGCGAGACAAGAGTATTTACATGGAATTCAAGCTGTTCTTGATGCATTGAAGGTGTGGTAAGTGTGGACGTTTTTTGGGGTACTGGAATTTTTCATTTGTTCCTGTGGCAAATTGACGTGATCACACTTCAAATTTTGATCTGCTTCAATATTCAGTTGACTATATAAACACCACACATCCACTCTCCAGACCGCTGCACAATGATTCTCACCACTGATTCCCAAGCCATTGAGGCCTTTGATCTCATTTCGAAAGGCCTGGCCCTTGGACTGTTCTATCGCGCAAACTACCTCTCGGACATCAAGGAGTTCACCTTCCGGGTAAGCGCGCACAAGTCCCATTTGACCTCCGCCGAGAAGGAAATCGAACGCGTGACGTTTGTTTTGTCAGGCGATGATGTGGAGGTGTACGTCAGCAGCGTCCGGGTGGATGTGGTGCGGGTGGACGACATGAATGATTTTGTTCAGTTCATCATCGACTGCACCCATCATATTTATGGCGTTCCGGGAGAGAATCCTGAATGTGAAGAGGGGGCAGCTGACTCTTCCTATTTGCACGGTCTGGATGCCAATCCACAGGATGTGTTTGATCCATAACGGAAGACGCAACGGGTACCAGAAAAAAAGACTTTTTTTAACCCGAGCAAATTAGCAAAAAAATCACAAAATGCCTCAAACCCTCGTGTTGCTCCTCCTCTTCCTCCTGTCCATCCCCGGTCTCACATGCTTCCCTGTTCTGCCGATAAAACTCGTGCGAAACACCCCCGCCTCCTCTGCCAGGAATCTCAGAATGACCCTGTCGAAAGTCTCCCTCTCCTTCGACTTCAACCACATCCCGTACGCTGCCGGCATCCAGCACATCCATTCGCCCGAGCACGTCAGCGAGACCCACCGTCTGGGCGCGCCGTTCTTCAAGATCGAGAGCGTAGATAAGCCTAACCTCAACGCGACCGACCGCACGTCCATCATGTTCGTGTGCTCCACGCTCTTTGTCAAGGACATGCACGTCCGGATGTTCTCGCACCAGCCCAATGAGTCGAATTTGCTCTTCTTCAAGGACGGGCGCGCGGTGTATGGGGTGAAGTTTACTGTGATTCCCACAAAGGTACATTTATTCACGTTTCTCTTGATTCGCGTGAAAATATGACACCAATACCCCAGGCCTTCACGTCTCACCGCCTGCGCCTTGACGTCACCTTTTTCTCGAGCAATGTGGCCTTCCGCACGACGCTCAAGTCGCTCATGCCCATCTTCATGTTCATCAACAGCATGGAGGACCAGGTCGGCTACAGCATGCCAGTGCAGGAGAACGCCAACTTCACCGAGTACCGTCGCGGCGTCCTGCGCGGTAAGGGGAGCGACGAGTTCTGGCTCATGGCCGAGCGCGTGATGCGCGAGTATACGCTGTGATGTTTGAGGAAAATGATATTTAAGCTCGATTCGTGCAGCATGGAGATGCCCAGTGTTTTGCATAATGGATTGCGGTCAATCGATCAGCGGCTGGACGCATTGATTAAAAAACAATGGCTGGGTGGAAGGATGGTTACTGAAGGTTATCCACAGGAGTCAATATCAGAGGTGAATGGATATATTGGTAAAACATATGATCAATGGATAACTGACGTAGGCAGTCTGGGGGGGTTGATGCAACCTTCTATAATTTATGCTGTGCTGTACGATCTCACAGGCTTGCCTGTCAGAACAGTGAGGGAAGGGAGTGCAGGCACTGCAGTTATCTGGCCAATTACTCAGTTTGGAATTGCAAATGGACTCAATGGGAAGGACTTTCTGGTCCATATTATGAGTAATTCACATGGTGTCACTTTGCAATATTTTGATACAGCTGGTAAAACAGTTACAAAAGTGATAACAATGGATAATCGCCAATTTGTGGAGACAATCCACCAACTGTTTCCTAAATGAATCAACGCTAAAACGCGCCATTTCGTCTTGTTGTCAGCTCTAACACTTGACATCACGGGCCACCGGGTAGGATGTCAGAAGTAAGAGCTGACAACGCTACGAATCAGTGCCTGTTCAGTGTTTGGGGTAAATGGCCTTGCGAGCCTTTTATTGAAACTCTGTTCACATTACCAACCCAATAGGGCAAAAACAGACGGCCTTTCGCCCCTGGGCATGACAAATCGTTCCAACTCGGCTGTGCGCAGAACTTGAGCCAAAAGGCTCTCGATCTCACGCCTGGTGTCCTGCCTGAAGAAGTGTTGCTGCGGATCCTCCGACTGGCCATAAGGCCTTTTGAATAAATCGTTACACCCGGAGCTTCTTAAACTCCTCCGCTTCATCATCGCCTTCGCTCTGCCTCCGCTTCCCTGCATTCCACACAAACTGCCAGCACTGCGCGCACCGGAATGCAGAGACCCTGGACGCGTGGCAGAGGTCCTTGCGTCGTTCGAGGCATGCGGAATGCACTCGGCACCCGCACGGCAGAGAAACCAGGTCGGGGCTTGTTATCCTGCACTCGGCGCACTTGTGTTGCATGGGGTGGTGGGTGGTTTTTTTACTGGGCTTTTGTACTGCATCAGTTGATTTTTAGGGCCTTTAGAATGGCCTGCATGTCGTTCCTGAAAGCCCAAAGCTCTTCTTTTATGTCTTTGACGTCTCTCTTCAGTTTTTTCATCTCCTTTTTGATTTCCTCAAAGAAATGAGAGCTGTCGGCCAGTGCAGTCCCCTGAATCATCCTGACGTCGCGATGAAGTGTATCCTTCTCTGCATTCAACTGATCCTTTTCAGTCTCGAGACGGGTTTTATCTTCCTGCAGGGCATCAACACGTTTGTTGAGCACAGCAATCATCCTGGCTTGGTCATTGTGCTTCTGATACACATACTGGGTTTCGTTGTGATGGCTTTCGATCGCATCGCTGATGGTGTCCAGCTTTGGATGCATGACTGCCAGTGTGGCTTGGGGTACGTCTGAAATAGCCTCAGTGAATTTGGGCAACAGTTTTGAGGTGGTTTCGTGGATAGTAATTGAAACTTTTTTGAGAATATTATCTCTGGAAGTTTTCATTGGTGGTGTAGGCGTTGTGTCTTCGTCGCTGTCCTGGCTGAACACGCGTTTGCGTGCACCTTTCATTGTTGGCTTGCTAGTTCTTATTTTTTTTTTAATTCTTTTTCTATTTTTTTAAGTAGTGCTATAAATGTATCAACAAAAGGAAAACGCAGGGAATTCAATGGGAAGGGGTAATGGGAAGAGGCAATGGTTATTGACATATGGAGCCTCGTCCCCGAGCATTACCTATACTCATTTGTTAGATGCTGGAATGCAGCCCAAAGAGTGTTACACTCTCACTCAGCGAGATCTGAAATATACTCTGATCAGACTTGCTGTGCGTGTGTATGCACAGGTTGTGGTTGGTTTGATGGAGGAGTTGAAAATCATTCCTCAAGAACTTCCTGGATTTGATTCTGTGACGGGTATATCTGGTTCTAACGGTTCTATGGAAGAGCATCCTGGCTTTCAGCTCATGGTCAAACACATGAATGAAAACAGTGTTATGTTGGATGTGTGGATGGAAAAAGGAGATTTGCAGACCAACAAAGAAGGTTTGTTATGGTGCTTTCGTACGTCATCTGATTACAGTAAGATGAAAAAAAGGAAATTGGTGACTATGACCCAGGAGTTGGTTGAGGAGAATAAGCGACTTGCTGCCAAACAAAGTTCACTGGAAGAGAGAAATGATCTTCTGGCCTTGGAGAATGCAGAACATGTGCAAAAGGTTGAAGAGCTTGAGGAGAAAATTGAAAAGCTCAAGGAGAAGAACAGTGACTTGAGATGCAAAGTGAGCGCTTTGAAAGCTGTTGCTTGGGCCGAAGAAGCTCATAGGGAATTACATGAATAAAGCATGTCATCACCTGACACGTAAGTGGCCTGACATCTAAGTAGTGATGTCAGACGGACCACCTGACATCTAAGTAGTGATGTCAGACAGACCACCTGACATCTAAGTAGTGATGTCAGACAGACCATCTGACATCTAAGTAGTGATGTCAGACAGACCACCTGACATCTAAGTGGTGATGTCAGACGGATCATCTGACATCTAAGTGGTGATGCGACTTTGTGGATCTTACATCCAAACGCATAAGCAGCAACAAAGCATTTTATTCACACGCCTCACACCATAACCTCAGTCGACCCCGGATACGCGCTGCGCTTGAATGCGATGAGGAGTGGGGCTGGTCGTGGATGGTGCGCGGGAGATTGTCTAACTCCGGCAGCAGCTCGCAGAAAATATTGCTGCGTGTGTCATTGAAGGGCTGGATGAGCATCATGGCCATCTGGCTCCACAAAAAGCGCAGGACGAGCTGCCCCTCTGCGTCCGTTTTGTGGTGAGGGTGGCGGTGTCCATGGCGGCAAGGATGTTCAGGGGGAGACATTTTTTATCTGTGAATTCGGTTGTGTTTGTGTATGAAACAATGAGAAACAAATAAAAATACTTGAATTTTAAGATAAATCAATTTGAGAGTGTTTGATTTATTTTTTTTCTGTCCAAAATAAAAATACTTAAGGTGGTTTAACCGTTAACTGAAACCCTGCAAAATACAACCATTGTTTTTTGTGTACGAGATGAGTATTTTTATAAGATTTGCATTTTAGGGTTATAATTATTGCAACAGAATTTCCATAAAAA
>Ga0172372_10003314_pt1 | contig 23772 bp, 17 predicted proteins | sample LakKiv5m_2_FD_114544 | JGI IMG/M metagenome (GOLD analysis project Ga0172372, IMG submission 114544) | Freshwater microbial communities from Kabuno Bay, South-Kivu, Congo - kab_092012_9.5m | ecosystem: Environmental > Aquatic > Freshwater > Lake | place: Democratic Republic of the Congo...
AGCGGGGCCCTGTTCGCACACGAGGCACCGGGCGGCTCCGGGGGGCGCACGCCACACCGGGGCGCTCGCCGGCACAGGCACACACGGGACGACCACCCGGCACGAAGCCCCGCGTGGCAGGCGGGGCATGGAGGCACGCGGGGCCTGCGACACAGGCCGCCGGGCGTCCCCGCCGCGGTGCCCACGCACCTTGGGGAGCCGGTGTCGGCAGCCCGCCGCGCGCGCCTCGGGTTCAGTCGGCGAGCACGCTCGTGCCCGTCGGGGCGTGGTCGGTGGCGAAGACCTCGGCATCCCACTGCCCGAGCCACCGGCTCGTCACGGTGCCGGCGGTCATCGACCCGCTGACATTGGTTGCCGTGCGGCCCATGTCGATGAGGGGTTCCACCGAAATCAGCAATCCCGCGAGTGCCACCGGCAGGTTGAGCGCCGACAGCACGACGAGGGCCGCAAACGTGGCACCACCGCCGAGACCTGCGATGCCCACCGACCCCAGGGCCGACACCGTGATGACCGAACTGATGAACGACCACGAGGTGGCATCGACGCCCGCACTCGGGGCGATCATCACCGCCAGCATGGCGGGGTAAAGGCCGGCGCAGGCGTTCTGCCCGATGGTGGCCCCGAAGCTGGCCGCAAAGTTCGCGATGGCCGGTGCGACGCCCACACGAGAGACCTGCGCCTCGACGCTGAGGGGAATGGCTGCCGCACTCGAGCGCGAGGTGAACGCAAACGTCAGCACCGGGCTGATCTTCTGGTAGAAGCGCACCGGGTTGATGCCTGAGAGCGCCAGAATCATGCTGTGCACGGCGAAGATGATCACCATGCCGATGTAGCTGGCCACCACGAACTGGCCCAGGGCCATGATGTCGTTCAGGTTCGAGGTCGCGGCCACCCGCACCATCAGCGCCATCACGCCGTAGGGCGTGAGCCGCAGCACCAGCCGCACCAGCCGCAGGATGAGTGCCTGGAAGGTGTCGATGCCGCTCTGGATGCGCGCACCGACGTCGGGCTGCTCGCGCTTCAGCGCCAGGGCCGCGATGCCCAGCAGCATGGCGAACACCACGACGCCAATCACCGACAGCGGACGCGTGCCCGCCAGGTCGGCGAAGATGTTTGTGGGAATGCCCTGCGTCAGCAACGCCGGAATGGTGAGGCCGGCGGCATCGCCCACCTGGTTTTCGAGGGCCGTGCCCTTGGCGAGTTCACGCGCCCCCTGCACGAGGCCATCGGCCCGCAGCCCGAACGAGAGCGCCATGGCCACTCCGATTCCCGCCGAGATGGCGGTGGTCAGCATGAGCAGGCCGATGACACCGGCACTGATGCTGCCGAGGGCGCGGGCGTTGTCGAGGCGGCTGACTGCCGCAAGAATCGACACCAGCACGAGCGGAGCGATCATGGCCTGCATCAGGCGCACATAGCCGCTGCCGGCGATGCCGACCCAGGTCAGCGATTCCCGGATGATGTCGCTGCCGAGCCCGTACAGCCCCTGTGCCGCCGCCCCGAGCACACCGCCCAGCAGCACCGCAATCAGCACATTGGTAGCCAGCGTGCCCCCCTGCTGCCGCCGTCGGTACAGCGCGGCGCAGGCCAGCACGAAGACGAGAACATTCAACGCAACAGCCAGTGTCGTCATGGTGTGACCTCAGCAGGGATTCAGTGCACGTACTTGGGACGGAGCTGGAAGAGCAGGAACAGGCCGACGACAGCCCCGACCAGCGTGCCCAGAATCGCGCCCGAGAGCAGATTCCCCAGAATGCCCACGCCCTGTCCCAGAAACAGCAGTCGCCACGATGTGTACTGGCGCCGGAACAGGCCAGGCAGCGCGATGGCCGTGATGCCCGTCTGCACCACTCCCAGCAGCCAGGTCACGCCGAAGCCCGTCACCTTGGGCCCGAGAAACGGTGCCAGGATCGAGCCGATGCCGAGCGCGGCCAGCATAGCGGGCACGCTGATGATGAGCACGATGAGCGTGACCCAGGGGCCGACTTTGACGAGAAACTCGCGCACGCCGTCTGGCAGCTGCACAGGACAGCCTGCCCCGAAAAACGGCTCGAGTTTCGCGATGAGTCCGTCAATGCTGCTGCCCGTGTCTGTGGCTGCCATGCGTCGTCTGCCCCCGGCGCGCATCATAACGCAGAGGCTGATACATTGGGGCCATGACGAAATCCCCAGCCCGTCTCGCCCTGCTGTGTGTCCTGCTGTCTGCCCCGACCACCGCGTCCGCCCAGTCTGCTGGAGGCCCGACGCAATCGATCAACGGGAATCCGTTTGGCCTGCTGTTGGGCTGGTTCAACGCAGAATACGAGCGGAAGGTGAATGATTCGGTGGCGGTCGTGGTGGGCGGGTCGTACTGGGATGCCGATGACGATGACGATGCGTACAGCAATGGCGACGTGATGGTGCGGTACTTCCCGCAGCAGCGGGCGCTGCGGGGCTTCTATGTGGGGACCAAGGTGGGCCTCACCCGAACCGAGCGCGCGCGCACCCGGTTCGGCATCGGCATCGATGCGGGCTACCAGTGGACCCTCGGGCCCGATGGGCGTTTCTACCTGGCCACCGGCTTCGGCCTCAAGCGCCTGCTCGGGAAGGACGACCAGTGGTCTGCGCCCGATCTCGTGCCGACTTTCCGCATCGTGAATGTCGGCATCGCGTTCTAGCAGGTAGCAGGCTAGTGCCCGCCAAACTGCAGCGACAGGCTGCCGCTGGCGCCCCGCAGATGCGGTTGCATGACGTCAGCGGCACCGACGAAGCGGTAGCCGACACCGCCTTCCACCCGCAGCCACCGGTTCACATTCCAGAAGGCGTTCAGCTGCGGCTCGGCGACCCCGATGTTGTCGTAGAGCGGCACCGGCGTCGAGCCTGACACCATCGACGGGCGCCCGGTGCGCGGGTCGGGCTGCCCCGGGCCGCCCGGCATGCCCCGCTCGCTCAGGGGGCGCGTGATGGTGGCCGTGCCGAGCCCGAGGAACAGCCCCGGTGTCAGGCCGGCTGTCTGCGAGCCGCCGATGCTGAACTTCATCAGCGCACCGCCGTACTGCATCTCGAAATCGCGTTCGCGATTGGCCAGCACGTAGCCGGCCGCTCCGACAAACAGCGTGCGATCCATCTGCCATCCGGCCGAGGCCCCGACCAGCGTGGCCGCGCGGTCATTGACTTTCGTGATGCGCACTTCGGGCGCGAAGACAAACCCGTTCTGCATCTGGCGCACCTGCATCGACGATGGTGTCTGAGTGGTCGCGGCAGTGCTGGGGGTGGTGGCCGGGGCGGCCGACTGTGCGTGGGCGATGCCGACGGAGGCCGCGGCGACAGTCGCCGCGGCCATCAGGGCGCGCATCGAGCGGAAGAGGATGAGGGCACTCATCGCGAGAGGCTCACGTTGAGGGTGATGGTTTCGCCGGCCCGCACGTCGACGGTGCGGCGGTAGGGCGCGCGGCCCCCTGCGCTGACCTCGATGGTGTGGGTGCCCGCGGGCAGCTCGACCAGAATCGGGCCGGTGCCTTCCGGCGCACTCCACTCTTCGCCGTCAATCACCAGACGGGCATCGGACGGCTGCACCCGAATCGACACACTGCCGAACCCGGCAGCGGTGTCTTCGGGCTCAGAGGCAGCTGCGGGGCGCGTGCCCATCGGGCCCATCGGGAAGGGCGGCTGCCCCATGCCGCCCTGAGGCGGCATCTGGGGGGGCGGCATCTGCTGAGGCGGAGGCATCTGCGGCATCCGGCGCATGTCAGGCATGTCAGGCATCTGCGGCATCGACTGACGTCCCATGGCCGACGGGCGCGGTCCCGAGTACTCGCCGGGCGGCAGCGGCTGCATGTCGAGCCGCACGTCGAGGGTGGCGTTGGGCCTGAACAGCAGACGCTGCGATTCGGTGCGGTAGCCGTCGAGATAGATGGTCACCTCGTGCTCGCCGGGTTCCACCTGCAGGCGCTGGAAGAATCCGTCGAAATCATCGACGAGACCGGCGAGGGCTCCGTCAATGTAGACCTCGGCCTGTCGCGGCCTCACCTGCAGGCGTGCCGAGCCGAATGGCTGACCCCAGCCGCCCCAGCCGGGACCCCAGCCGCCGCCCCATCCGCCGCCCCAGGCGCCGGGACCGTACCAGCCCTGCCCGTACCAGGGGCCGCCGGCAAAGCCCCAACCCATCCAGAGCGGATCGTAGAAGCCATACCCCCAGCCCCTGTAGAACGAGGCCGGATAGGCGCGACGTATGCCGACGCCGACACCCACGCGGGCACGGGGGGCGACGACGACGGGACGGGCGGGCACGGGGCGCACGACAACGGGGGGACGACCACCCCCGCCCCCGCCTCCACCGGGTCGGCCCCGGCGCTGTGCATCGGCCGGGAGGGGCCAGACGAGTGTCAGGGCCAGTGCTGCCAGGGGAAGCAGCAGGCGGAACGAAGGACGTTGCGGATTCATGGGGCACTCTCCAGACTGCAGGCGGCTATCGCCCTCCGCAGCAAGGGGTGTGCCAGCCTGTGCTGACCTCGTGCGGTGACACGCCCCTCACGGCCAGGTGCGTCGGAGTTCCTCGATGAATGCCCGACGGATGTCGCGGAAATCCTCGACACCCGTCACGCCGTCAGCCGTGCGAGTCAGGAAGGCCATGTTGGCCTCGCGTCCGGTCAGCAGGAATTCGGGCAGGGCCACCGCATACGACATGTCCGGGGCGAGCGGGGCGCCGTTCATCTGCCAGCCCGTCGACGTCAGCGACAGGGCGGCGCTGTGATGCAGATATCCGCCTTCCCCGGCATTCCGTCGCCCGGCCTCGAGCACCCGCTGCAGCAGGGCACCCGACATCTGCACGCGCACGATCTTTCCGCCGAAGGGCATTACCCTGATGACGTCGTACTCGGTGAGGGGGCCGGGTGGCATCACGTCGTCGATGCGCACCGAACCTCCGTTGAGCAACCCGATGGCGGCTCCCGTCTCGCGCACCATGCCGGCCACAATCAGATCAGTGAGTGATCCCGTGCGATTGCGCACGACCGACTCGCGTCCGTCGAGCGACACCGGCAGCGTCACTACTGCCGCTTCGGGAGTGAAGCCATCGCGCCGGAACGCGTCGTAGGCCGTGGCGGTCCACTGGTCCACACGCTGCGCGACGATGCGATCGGGCTGCACCCGTTCGTCGAGCGGCAGCAGGCGCGACTCGACCACGGGGCGCGTACCCTCAGTGCCGAACGTCATCGACACCACGGCCAGTGAGCGGGCGTTGGCATCGGCCTTCACGATGGGCGTCAGCCGTGCGCCTCGCCGGAGCATCCAGTTTTCGTGTTCGTGACCGCCGACAATGAGATCGATCTCGGGCAGGGCCTCGGCCAGCGCGGCGTCTTCCTCAAGTGTGAGATGCGAGATGACGACAACGGCGTCGAGGGGACGGGGCAGTGCCGCCACCGCCTGCCGGACCGAGTCGATGGCGGGACGATACCGCACCCACGGACGGGGGTTGGCGTCGATGACCACGCCGGTGAGGCCGATGTGCAGGGCGCGGCCCTCCACCGTGACGGGTACGACCACACCGGGCACCGTCTTCGGGAACGGCTGCCCCTGCGCGTCGGTGACATTGCTGACCACCACCTGAAAGCGCGCCTCGTCCAGTCGAGCACGGAAGGCGGCTTCGGCCACATCGAACTCGTGGTTGCCGAGCGTGGCGAACTGCAGTCCCGTGGCATTCAGCACGTCGACCATCTGCCGTCCGGCCAGAGGGGTGCCGTCGACCCTGGCGGTGCCCAGTGCCGAGGGCGAGAGGAAGTCGCCGCCGAGGGTGGTGATGACCGGCGTCGCTGACTGGCGCAGTGCAGCGAACGCCGTGGCGACGCGGGCGAGGCCTCCCGTGCGGCCGCCATCGAGCGGCCCGATTTCGTAGACGTCGTTGACGTGCGCGAGGGTGACGGTGGGGCCCGGTCGCGCAGGTACCGCGGCGGCAGTGCCGGTCGTGCCGCTCCCGGCAGGACCCGGACGCGCGGCGCAGGCCTGAAGGCCAGCAAGGGCCAGGACCGCCGCGACGGCCGCCACGTGCACATGACGCCCGAGTCGCCGAGGGGTGGCGGGACGCACGAGGAAATCCGGTGGGCGGCGAGACGACAGGGAGGGCAGACGAACAGTCATGGGACGGTGGCCCTCATGGTGCGTGAACCGGCGTGACGACGCAAGCGCCGTCACGCCGGAAGGGCGGGCGGTGTCAGCGGGCGAGGGCCGCCTGCAGGTTGAGGCTGATCTTCACGTCCTCGCCGACGAGCACGCCACCGGTTTCGAGCGCGGCGTTCCAGGTGAGGCCGAAATCCTTGCGGTTGATCGTGAGTTCCGACTCGAACGCGAGCTTGTCGTTGCCCCACGGGTCACGGGCCGTACCGAGATAGGTCACGGGGAAGACCACCGGGCGGGTGATGTCACGGATGGTGAGGTCGCCGGCCACGTCGAAGTGCCCGCCGGCCGGCGTGATGCTGCGGCTGACGAAGGTCATCGTCGGGAACCGCTCGACCGAGAAGAAGTCGTCCGATCGCAGGTGAGCGTCGCGGTCGGACTGGTTCGTGTCGATGCTCGCGGTCTGCACCGTCACCGAGACCGAGGACTGGGCCGGTGCGGCGTCGTCGAACTGAATCGTGCCGGCAAACGACGAGAAGCGGCCGCTGACCTTCGTGATGAGATGGCGCACCTGAAAGGTGACTTCCGAGTGAGCGGGGTCGAGCGCGTATGACTGGGACATGACGGAAGACTCCTGTGGGATGAACGAACAGACGAACGTGATTCGATGAGGGTTACTCGTGCGCACGTGCCCGGGCCAGCGTGTCGATGAGGACGCGCAGGGCCGGCCGCCCCAGGTGCGACAGTTGCCGCCGGTTGAGGGCTTCGACGGGCGCATCGAGGGTCTCGAGCAGCCGCAGCCCGTCCGGCGTGATGACGGTCGTGACGAAGCGCCGGTCGTCGGTGCTGCGGCTCCGGCGGATGAGGCCGGCCGCTTCCATCCGATCGAGCAGTCGCGTGACGTCGGGCACGCTGGTGACCATGCGTTCGCCGATGGCTGAGCGGCACAGCCCCTCGGCACCCGCGCCGCGCAGGATGCGCAGCACGTTGTACTGCGTCGGGGTGATGCCGGCCGGCTTGAGCGCCTGCGCCAGGGCATGGTCGAGCAGCGCGGCGGTGCGGGCAATGCTGAGCACGGCCTCCGTTTCCGCGCTGGGAAACGGGCGGGTCTGCTTCAATTCGGCCTGCAGTGCGCTACGCATGTCCTCACAATAAGTGTGATAACGAATAATGTCAACACAAATACAGGGTCGCCCGGATCCGCGCGGTCTCCCTGCGTGCGGGCGTCGCGCACCGGGCCTTGACACGGGCGGGTGTGTTCACTATTATCGCCAAATCCACATACGTGGATATTCATCAAGAGTGGCCGAGGAACCGGGTCCGATGACGCCACGGCAGCCGGGCAGCAGTGCCGCCACGGTGCCTACTCCCGCCCCGCACTGCCGGGGAGAGATGAGCGGTCATGGGTCTGTCCACTTCCACTGCCACGCCCGTGCGCGTGGGACTCGTCAACCTGATGCCCGACGCTGCCCTGCGGGCCACCGAGCGCCAGTTCCTGCGCCTGGTCCAGGGCACCCCGCTCGATCGCCGCGTCGACGTGCTGCGCGCCACGCTTCCCGGCCTCGACCGCGGGCCGGCCGTCGCCGACGCGCTGGCATCACGCTATGTGCCCATCGATCGCCTGCTCGATGCCCGCCCCGATGCGCTCATCGTGACCGGGACGAACGTGGCGGCGGCCGATGTGTCGGCGCATCCGGTGTTTGCCCAGATGGCGCATGTGTTCGACTGGGCCGAGACGCGGCAGGTGCCGCTACTCACCTCGTGCCTGGCCTCGCATGCATGGCTGCAGCATCGACGGGGCACCGTGCGCACCACGCTGCCCGACAAGCGGTGGGGCGTGTATGCGCATCGCGTGACCCGTCGCGTGCATCCGCTGACCCAGGGACTGCCGTCGACCTTCGATGCGCCGCACTCGCGTCACAACACTGTGCACCACCGCGAGTGGGAAGCCGCGGGCCTCGAGGTTGTGGCCACCACCACCGATGGCGAGGTGCATGCAGCGGCCAGCGCCGACGGGGCGCGGGTCGTGTGCCTGCAGGGGCATCCCGAGTACGACACCGCCAGTCTGCTGAAAGAGTACGCGCGCGAGTGGCAGCGCGCCGGGGCGGGCGAACGTGACGTGCCGCCGGTGCCTCGGGGATATCTCTCGCCCGAGGCTCAGGCGCTGCTGGCGGCCTTCCGGTGGCAGGCCACGCGTGCCCGTGACTGCGGCAGCCCGCTGCCCCCGTTCCCCGAAGAGGCCATCGTCCCGCTGCTGCGCAACACCTGGCGCGAACCCGCGCGCGTGTTCTTCCGCAACTGGCTCGAACGCGTGGCGCGCCGGGCGTGAGGGTGGGCGCGGGTCAATAGGGACGGGGGGTGCGCCAGCCGTCGGGGGCCATCAGGGCCTGCAGCGCGGCCAGTGCGTCGGGCAGTTGTGTCAGCCACGTCAGCACCAGTGCCACTGCGATGACAGCGGCCGCGGCCCGCACCACCCGTACCCCTCGCCCCTGGTCCACGTGTGCGCGAGACACCGCCATGACCGCGAGCGCGGGAATGAGCGGCAGGTGGAAGCGGCTCTCGCCGAAGCTCACGACGTGCAGGGCGGTCGTGCCGACGACCAGCAGGGCGAGGGCCCTGACGGTCGGCATCTGCCACGCCAACCCGCGCGCCAGCCCCGCAAGCGCCGCGAGACACAGCAGCGGAAAGCTCGCCAGAAGAGCCGCTCCCCACCAGGCGACGACCGACGATGCGCGGTTGCCGAAGAATCCGACCGAGTACACCCAGACGTGCTCGCGACCCTCGAGGCCGAACAGATACTGCACCTTCCGCCATGAGACGCGGAGCCAGTCGACAGGGTGACGGACGGCCCACCCGATGCCTGCGGCCACGGCCCGGCGGCTGGCCTCGGCCGGAGTGGCGGCGCCGCGCAGATGCTGGTCTTCCAGGGCAGCCACGGCGTCCATCTCCAGGCGACCTGTGGCCCCGGGGTGGTTGCCGATCAGCAGGTTCAGGCCACTGGTCGTATCGAGCATGGGCGCTCCGGTGACACGGGTCGTGAACAGCAGCCACGGCGCCACAACCGCCAGCATTACGGTGCCTCCCAGCGCGAGTGCACGGACGCGGGCCAGCCACGACTCGCCGACGGTGCGGCCCGTCATGACTGCGGCGCCCATCGCGGGCAGCAAGGCGAGCCCGACGGATCGGGTGAGCAGCGCTGCGCCCGTCAGTGCCCCTCCGAGCATGACCCGCACCCAGAGGCGGCCGGCACGCTGATCGTCCGGCGACCCGACGAGCCACACGACCAGCATCACCAGCGTCGTGTAGAGCCCTTCCGGCATGAGATACACCGACGACAGCACGAGCCCGGGATACACAGCCACCACCGCCGCGGCCCAGCCGTGCCCCGTGCCTGTTCCCACCTGCTGTGCGACACGGGCCGTGGTCCACGTCAGCACACCGCCGAGCAGGGCCTGCATCAGCCGTGCGGCGTCGAACGGGGGCAGCGACGTCACGTACGCCGCTGCCAGCGCCAGGGGATAGCCCGGCCCCCGCAGTGCGTCGGGCATCGTTCCCGTGTTGAGCAGCGCGAGTGCGCGCTCGTGATACTGCGACATGTCGGCGAACACGCCGGCATCACGCGCAGCCAGCCACACGAGCACGCGGACGGCGACCGCCACCACCACCCAGATCCAGACGTTCATGTGCGGCCAGCAGTATATGACCTCACCGTCGGGTGTTGCACCGCTCGATCTGCCTGTCTGAAGGCAGTCCGAACGCGCGGTGCCCTGACTCGGGGTGCATGACGGGCGAGCCGGTGCTAGGCTACGCACACCCGTGCGCGCCATCGCGTCGCGTGGCGATCACGGCAACCGTCCGGAAGGCATGAGGAGACCTATGAAGAGACGATGGTGGCTGACCGCTGCGGCAGCGGTGCTGCTGGCTGCGGCGGTGGAGCGCGTGCTGGCGCAGCCGGCACGTCCTGCGTCCCCGCGACGCCTGGCGCTTGTGGGCGGCATGCTGCTCGATGGCTATGACGCGCCGCCGCTGCACCACGCGGCCGTGCTCATCGAGGGCGATCGCATTGTGCGCGTGGGTCCTGCCGCGTCGACGCCTGTGCCCGAGGGCTATACCGTCATCGACACCAGCGGACGCACGATGATACCAGGCCTGATCGAACTGCATGCCCACCTCGTACTGCTCGGGCACGGCAACTATGCGACGTGGTTCCCCTGGATCGACCGCAACGGCGGTGACCCGATGCTCCGCACCGTCATGACCACGGCCGCCGCGCAGCTGCTCGATGCGGGCATCACCTCGGCGGTCGATCTGGGAGCACCGCTCGAGGCCAGCCTCGCGGTGCGCCGCGACATCGACACGGGCAAGGCGCGCGGTCCCCGCATGCTGATGAGCGGGCCCTGGATCACACGGACGCCGGCCGTGTTTCCCGAGAGCTACCAGATTGCCGTTGATTCACCCGAGGCCGCCGCACGCGCGGTGACGCGCCTGGCCGATGCGGGCGTCGACGTGATCAAGGCGCACAGTGGCCTGCGGCGGGAAGACTATGTGGCGATTGCCGAGACTGCCCATCGACGGGGTCTGCGGGTGCATGCGCATGTCTATGCCGAGCACGACGTGCGCAATGCCCTTGAGACGGGTATCGATGTGCTGCAGCATGCCGGGTCGGCAGGCACCGCGCCGCCGTACAGTGCCGCGCTCATCACCGATATTGCCAATGCCGGCCGGCCCGTCGTGATCACGGCCGCGCACCGCAGCTGGATCTCTCCCGATACGGCGGCGTTTCCCGAGCGATTGCAGGATCCGGCACTGGCGCGGTCGATACCGCCGGCGATCTGGCGCGAGATTCAGGACTCGACCACCGCCTGGCGGGCGCTGCCGTACTTTGCGCGCACCGACCGTGAAGTGCTGTATCGCGATCGCGGCGTGCGCCAGTTCATCGAATCGGGTGCGGTGCTCGGCATGGGCACCGACTCGGGCACGCCGCTCAACTTCCACACCGAGGCCCTGTGGCGCGAAGCGAAGGTGCACGCCGATCTGGGGATGAGCCCGATGCGGGTCATTTCGGCGCTGACGCGCGTGGGGGCGACCGTGCTCGGCCGCCAGCGCGACCTCGGGACGATTGAGCCCGGCAAGCTGGCCGATGTCATTGTGCTGCAGGGCAATCCGCTGTTCGACGTCACCGCGCTGGCCCATGTCGAGACGGTCGTCAAGGGCGGCATCATCGAGAAGCGACCGGCGACCGGTCAGGAGGTACGACGATGAGGCAGAGCTGGAAGGCACTGATCGCGCTGGGACTGATGCTTGTGGCCGCGCAGGCCCAGCCTGCCAACGCACAGGCCGCAGCGCCCGGGGCAGCCGCGACGACCGAATCGCTGCGCGTGGCGGGCCTGCAGGCACCTGTCGAGATCAGGCGCGACCGGTGGGGCATCAACCACATCTACGCGGCCAACGAGCATGACCTGTTCTTCGCGCAGGGCTATGCGGCGGCGCGCGATCGGCTGTTCCAGTTCGAAATCTGGCGGCGTCAGGCGACGGGCACGGTTGCCGAGATTCTGGGCCGCCGCGAGCTGGCGCGCGACATCGGCACGCGCCTGCACATGTTCCGCGGCGACCTCACGGCCGAACTCAACTGGTATCACCCGCGGGGCGCACAGATCATCACGGCGTTTGTCGACGGTATCAACGCCTACATCGACGACGCCGGTCAGCGTCCCGAGCAGCTGCCGATCGAATTCCGCATGCTGGGGATCAGGCCCGGGCGCTGGACGCCGGCAGTGGTCATCTCGCGGCACAACGGCCTGTTGTCGAACGTCACGCAGGAACTCAGCACGGCACGTGCCGTCGCCGCCGTGGGTGCCGACGCGGTGAAGGCCGTGTCCGGCTTCCAGGACCCCGACCCGCTGCTGACCCTCGACCCGGCCATTGACCCGGCCCTGCTGACACCGGATGTGCTCGACCTCTACAACGCCTTCCGTGAACCACTCCGGTTCCTGCCGCAGGACATCGTCGCGCAGTATCGCGCTCCGCAGGCCGTCGCGCGGCTCGATGAGGCGGTCGTCCGTCCGTCGCCGCTCGACCTCAGCCAGCGGCGTGAAGACATCGGCAGCAACAACTGGGTGGTCAGCGGCAGCCGCACGCAGAGCGGCCTGCCGCTGCTCATGAACGATCCCCATCGGCTCCAGGGCGTGCCCTCGCTGCGGTACTGGTCGCACCTGGTCGCGCCGGGGTGGGATGTCATCGGCGGCGGCGAGCCCATGCTGCCGGGCGTGTCGATCGGGCACAACGCCCACGGGGCGTGGGGGCTGACGATTTTCGGATCTGACTCGGAAGATCTCTACGTCTACGAGACCAACCCGGCCCAACCCGGTCAGTACCGCTACCGGGGGCAGTGGGAAGACATGCGCGTCATCCGCGAGTCGATTGCCGTCAAGGGCGAGGCCCCCGTGGCGGTCGAGCTCAAGTACACGCGCCACGGGCCCGTGCTGAAGGAAGTGCCCGGGCGTCGGGTCGCCTTCGCGCTGCGGGCGGCATGGATGGAGATGGGATCGGCCCCCTACCTGGCCAGCCTGCGCATGGACCAGGCGACCACCTGGGAGGAATTCCGCGAGGCCTGCGCCTACAGCCGCATTCCGTCCGAAAACATGATCTGGGCCGATCGCCGGGGCACCATCGGGTGGCAGGCCGTGGCCATCACGCCGCTGCGGCGCCACTGGAGCGGTCTGGTGCCGGTGCCGGGGGACGGCCGCTATGAGTGGGACGGCTATCTGCCGATCAAGTCGCTGCCGCACGCGGTCAACCCACCCGTGGGCTTTCTCGTGACCGCGAACAACTATCTCTTCCCGCGCGACTATCCCTTCCCCGAGGCGCAGCACTACACCGGCGCTGATCCGTACCGATCGAACCGCATCACCGAGCTGCTGTCGTCGGGGCGCGTGCTGACGGTGGCTGACATGATGGCATTCCAGAACGACGACTATTCGCTGCCCGCCCGCGCGCTGGTGCCGCTGCTGACCGAGGTGACCGTCCCCGAGGCCACGACCCAGCGGGCGCAGCAGCTGCTGCGCGAGTGGGATCGGGTGCTCGCGAAAGACTCGGTGGCCGCGGGCATCTACGAGATGTTTCAGCGGCAGCTGCTGACGCTCGTGCGCGACCGTCTCGTCCCGTCGGCTGCACGAGCCGAACTCGGCGGCGTGCCGATGTCGGTGGTCATCGGATGGCTGCAGGCCCCCGACGGCCGTTTTGGCCGCGATCCAATCGCCGGGCGAGATGCCCTGCTGGCCGAGGCACTCGCGACGGCGGTGCGCGAGCTGACGCAGAAGCTGGGCGCCGACATGTCACGGTGGCAGTACGGCCAGCCGTCATATCACCACGCGCTCATCAGGCATCCGCTGAGCGCCGCGGTCGCTGCCGAGCACCGGGCACGCCTCGATGTCGGGCCCGTGCCCCGCGGAGGCGACAGTTACACCGTCTCAGCCACGGGAGGCAGCGACAATCAGACCTCCGGCGGGTCCCTGAAGATGGTGGCCGATCTGAGCGACTGGGATCGGTCGGTGGCGCAGAACAATCCCGGGCAGTCCGGTGATCCCGAGAGTCCGCATTATCGCGATTTGTTTGCGCTGTGGGCGCGTGGTCGGTACTTTCCCCTGCTGTATTCGCGCGCCGGCGTCGAATCGGTCACCGAGTCGGTGCTGACCCTGCAGCCGGGTGGCGCAGCGGGGCGCCGCTGACTCATGGCCCTGTCACCGTCAATGTCGCGCCTCAGCTCCGCGCTGATGGCGGTGACATGCGTCACCGTCGTGGGCCTCGTGGTGTGGTGTGCGCCGGGCGGGCGCCCGGATGTGTCGGCACAGCAGGCGACCACCGTCAACTGGCCGGTCTACGGCGGCGACGCGGGGGCGCAGAAGTACTCGCCGCTGGCGCAGATCAACCGCGACACCGTCGCGACGCTCGAGCTGGCGTGGTCGTGGAAGACCGGTGAGCAGCCGCTGCAGGAGTTCGGCACGACGCCCGGGGCCTTCCAGAACACGCCCCTGATGATCGACGGTGTGCTGTATGTCAGCACGCCCTACAACCGCCTGGTGGCGCTCGATGCGGCCAGCGGTCGGCAGCGCTGGGCGTTCGACCCGCGCGCGTACGAGGACGGGCAGCCTGCCAGCGGACAGGGGTTCGTGCACCGTGGTGTGGCGGCCTGGCGCGATGGCCATGCCCTGCGGCTGTTCCTCAACACGCGGCACCGGTTGCTGGCGATTGATGCCGAGAGCGGGCAGCTGATTCCGTCGTTTGGTGAGGGCGGCAGCGTCGATCTGTCGGCGTCACTGCAGTGGGCCATCCGGCGGCAGCACCTGGCCGCCACCTCGCCGCCCGTGGTCTACCGCGATCTCGTGATCGTCGGCAGCGGGATCGGTGATCGCCTGATGTACAGGAATGATCCGCCAGGCGATGTGCGGGCCTATCACGCGCGTACCGGTGCACTCGTGTGGACGTTCCGGACCATTCCGCAGGCGGGCGAGGACGGCCACGACACGTGGGAAGGCGAGGCGTCTCGCATCACCGGGCACACCAATGTCTGGGCACCGATGGCACTCGACGAAACACGCGGGCTGGTCTATCTGCCCGTCAGCACGCCAAGCAACGACTACTACGGCGGCCGTCGGCTCGGGAACAATCTCTTTGCGGAATCGCTGGTCTGTCTCGACGCCGCGACCGGCGTCCGTCGGTGGCACTTCCAGATCGCGCATCACGGCCTGTGGGACTACGATCCGCCAGCGGCACCGATGCTCACCACGCTGACCGTGGGCGGACGCCGCATCGATGCCGTGGTGCAGCTGACCAAACAGGGCTTTGCGTTCGTCTTCGATCGGGTTACGGGCACACCGGTGTGGCCGATCGAAGAACGTCCGGTGCCGCAGAGTGATGTGCCGGGCGAACATACCTCACCGACGCAGCCGTTTCCGACCGCCCCGCCCCCGTTCACGGCACAAGGGACGTCACTGGCCGATGCATTCGATCTGACTCCGGCACTGAAGGCCGAGGCCGAGACGGCCCTGCGGAAGTTCCGTCTGGGACCGCTGTACACACCGCCATCGCTGCAGGGCACGCTGGTGCGTCCCGGCGTCTGGGGCGGCGCCAACTGGGGCGGCGGGGCCGTGGTGCCGGGCACCGGCATGCTCTATCTGAAGACAACGGGCCTGGCGCAGGTGTATCGCCTCGAGAAACGTGACCCGTTGCAGCCTGATCCCCGGCCGGGCGAAGTCGATGCGGACTATGTGAACCGCGGGGGGGCGGCCTTCATCCGCGACGGCATTCCGCTGATCAAGCCCCCGTATGCACACGTCGTGGCGCTGGATCTGTCCTCGGGCACCCTGGCGTGGAGGGTGCCGTTCGGAGACATGCCGGCACTGCGACGCACCCTCGCGGGCCTCGGGGTGACCTACGACGGTCCCCTCGGCGCGCAGGGACCAGCGGGCGTGCTCGTGACAGGCGGGGGACTCATCTTCGTCGGTGGGGGAGACGAGGCGGTACATGCCCTCGACACGCGGAACGGACAGACGCTGTGGACGCGGCCGACGCCGGAGACGACCGGGACCCCGATGACCTACCAGCTGAACGGGCGGCAGTTCCTCGTCATCGCCACCGGCCGACAGCAGCAGGCGGAACTGCGGGCCTACGCATTACCGTTGCGACGCCCGCGGTAACGGCCGCGTGGCGTCTGTGCGCGTTGCAGACCAGCACTGACAGGGGCGGTACGTGCGACGGGCGCAGCATCGAGACGCTGCGCCCGGGCACGTCGGTGAGAGGCTCCTTCGGTCGTTACTGACCGCCGCCGGGCCGACGTCGGCGACCACCACCTTGCGGGCCGCTGCCCTGTGGCGGCTTGCCTCCGGGGGGACGGCTGCCGTCGCCGTGCGGGGGGCGGCCATTGCCATCACCGGGCGGGCGACCGCCGTCACCACGCGGGGGACGACCACTGCCATCACCGGGCGGGCGACCACCGCCGCTACCTGGCGGGCGACCACCGCCGCCACCACCGGGTCGGCGGCCCTGGGCCGAGGCCAGGACAGGGGCTGCGGCAAGCAGCAGGGTCAGAAGCGCACGTCGTGTCATCAATCGGGTCCTTTCTCAGGAGCGCAGGCTTTCAACAGTGTGCATCGGGACGCGTCATGCGAGATGTGACATCTCGATGGCATGGGCCGGGTGGTGACACTGCGATACACTCGCCAGACGGGCGGTCGGCGCACGACCATCCACGGTTCCGGTATCGGTTCACAGGTCACGTTGAGAGCGGAGGCACCAGTCATGGTTTCTGTTTCTGTTCGCGTGGTGACGTCCCTGCTGACCGGGCTCTGTGTCGCAGCCCTCAGCATCGGGGCGCAGGCGCAGAAGTCGGGCAGCATCACGTTTCCCACCTCGGGCGCTCCGGCCGCGCAGGCCGACTTCCTGAGCGGCGTCAAGGCGCTGCACAATTTCGAATTCGATCAGGCCGCCCTGGCCTTCCAGAACGCACAGAAGGCCGATCCGGGCTTTGTGATGGCCTACTGGGGCGAGGCCATGAGCCATAACCATCCGCTGTGGGCGCAGCAGGATGTGGCGAAGGCGAAGGCTTCGCTCGACAAGCTGGCACCGACGCATGAGGCCCGGCTGGCCCTGGCCCGGCTGCCGAAGGAGAAAGCCTTCCTCGAGGCCCAGCAGGTGCTCTACTTCAGCCAGGGCGACAAGCTGACGCGCGACATCGCCTACGAGCAGGCCATGGCCCGGATGTACGCCGAGTGGCCGGACGATCACGAGGTCGGCACGTTCTACGCGCTGGCCCTGCTGGGCGCGGTGCGTCCGACCGACGCGGGCTATCGCCGCCAGGCGATGGCGGCCTCGATCGCGCAGAAAATCTTTGCGGCGAACCCGCAGCATCCCGGGGCGGCGCACTTCATCATTCACTCGTTCGATGACCCGGACCATGCGCCCCTGGCGCTTGAGGCCGCCAATGCCTATGCCGCGATTGCGCCCTCGGCCGCGCATGCCCTGCACATGCCGTCGCACATCTACGTGCAGCGTGGCATGTGGGAGCGCGTGGCCGCCTCGAACATCGAGGCGTACGCCGCTGCCACCGCACTCAACGCGCGCCTCAAGCTGGCCGAGGGACGCGAAGACTTCCACACCCTCGGCTGGCTGACATATGCCAACACCATGCTGGGACGGTTTGACGAGGCGCAGAAGAATGTCGACGCCGCCCGTGCCGCCGCCGAACGCAATCCGACTGCACGCGCCATTCGCGACGGGTATCTCGGGATGCGGGCGCGCTACATCCTCGAATCGGCCCGCTGGGAAGCGCTGACGCTGCCGCCAGACGATGCGGCACCGGCGGATGCGGCGGCGCATGCCGGCATGCCAGGGATGGCGATGGGTGCGCCGAGCGGTGGGGTCTCGGAAGGCGCGGCCACCTGGATCTTCATCGTCGGGGTCAGTGGTGCGCGCCGTGGTGACCTGGCCACGGCCGATGCCGCACTGGTGCGGCTGACCGCCATTCGCGAGCGCGTGTCGAAGGGCACAGACGGATATGCCGCGCGTCCGCATGCCATTCGCGAGAAGCAGCTGGGTGCGATCGTCGCCTCGGTGCGCGGGCAGAAGGCCCAGGCGGTGACGCTGGCCCGTGAGGCCAGCACCATCGAGGCCGGCATGGCGCCGCCCTCGGGTCCGCCCGAGCCCATCAAGCCGTCGTTCGAGCTGTATGCCGAGATGTTGGCCGACAACGGTCAGTATGCCGAGGCCGTGAAGGCATTCGAGCAGGCCCTGCTGCGCACGCCCAACCGCACGCCGTCGGTGCGCGGACTGGCGGCCGCGCGCGCACGCCTGACGCCGGGCACGAACGCTGCGCCCCGGCAGTAATCCATGGCGGAAGGTCCGCGCAGGCGGGCCCACGAACGCATTCGGGGCTGGCACCTTGTCGGTGTCAGCCCCGAGTCATGTCAATCGGCACGTCTGTGGCCGTGCGGGCCGCGCGCGTGCCTGGCTTACTTGCCGTCGAGGGTGAACGCGTAGACCTTGCCGCCGTTGATGCCCGACATCACGGCCACATACTGCTTGCCGTCAAGCTCGTAGGTCACCGGCGTCGCAATGCCCGAGTCGAGCATGTGCGACCACAGCACGCGGCCCGACGCCGGGTCGAGTGCCTGGAAGGCGCCGGTGCTCTGTCCGGCAAAGATCAGCTGGCCCTCGGTCGACAGTGCCCCTCCGCTCGGACGGAAGTCGATGCGCCATCGTTCCTTGTTGGCCACCGGGTCCCACGCCACAAAGAATCCGCGGGTGCTGGCTGCCGGCGTCGGTGTGGATGGGGCCGCAGCAGGTGCCCCTGCGACGGGAGCGGGGGTCGCGGTGGCCGCACTCGCTGCGGCGGCCGCCGTGCCGCGCGCCGTGCCTGTATTCCAGCGGCCCTGTTCAAACTCAAAGGTGGGCGTGTTCTGGAACAGCATGTTCGTTTCCTGCCCCGGGAAGTAGACGAGGCCGGTCTTCGGGTTGAACGCCATGGGCGGCCAGTGATGGGCTCCGACGGCGGACGGCGACAGGCGCGCCCCCTTGGCACCATAGCGGGCCTCGGGAGTTTCGACCGGGCGGCCGGTCTTGAGATCGATGTGCGTGGCCCAGTTGACCGCCACATACGGCTGTGCCGAGAGCAGTTCGCCCGTCAGGCGATCAATCACATAGAAGAAGCCGTTTTTCGGCGCCTGCACCAGCACCTTCCGCACACGACCGTCGATCGTCAGATCGAGCAGCATCATCTGCTGTGCGGCGTTATAGTCCCAGTCGTCACCGGGCGTGGTCTGGTAATGCCACACATAGCGGCCCGTGTCGGCATCGAGTGCGACGACGGACGAGAGATACAGGTTGTCGCCACCGCCAGGGCTGCGGTGGTCGCGGGCCCAGGGCGATCCGTTGCCCGTGCCGACGTAGACCATGTGGCTTTCGGGGTCGTACGACAGCCCGTCCCACGGTGTGCCACCGCCGCCGTACTTCCACCACTGACCCCGCCACGTGCGGATCGCCTGTTCCATCGACCGGTCTTCCGCGCCGAGCGACGGATCCCCGGGCACCACATACCAGCGCCACGCCTGCTTCCCGGTCTCGGCATCGTAGGCCGTGAGATAGCCGCGCACGCCGTACTCGCCGCCGCCGTTGCCGATGAGCACCTTGCCCTTCACGATGCGCGGAGCGCCGGTGATCGAGTAGTCAGAGCCCACCGGCGTCGTCTGGATGGCCCAGACGACGCGCCCCGTGTCGGCGTTGAGCGCGACCAGGCGTCCATCGAGCAGCCCGACATACACCTTCCCCTTGTAGACGGCCACGCCCCGGTTGACCGGACCGCAGCAGAAGCGCGCCGCGCCGTCGGCGATGCCGCCCTTCACGAGCGCCGGGTCCCAGCGCCACTTGAGGGCGCCGGTCCGCGCATCGACCGCATAGACAACGCTGTACGTCGACGTACCGTACAGCACCCCGTTGGCGACGATGGGTGTGGTTTCGATCTTGCCCTGCGAGCCGACTTCCACCGACCAGGCCGGGGCGAGGCGGGCCACATTGCTCTGGTCAATCTGCGTGAGCGGACTATGCCGGGTTTCGGCAAAGTCGCGTCCGTGATTGATCCACTCGCCACTCGCCGGTGTGCGCAGGCGCGCATCGTCGATGACGGCGGCCGCCGGGGCGGGGGGCTGCTGCGCGGTCGCGGGCACCGGTGCGGACAGCAGCCACACCAGTGGCAGCGATGAAAGAGACGCGGCGGAACGAATCGTCATGATCCCTCCAATGATGCGCGTGCCACCAGCGGCGCGCGCCCAGTCAGTGCATGTGCGGAGCGGCGACTGGCCGCGCCACGTGGTCCGTCAGGATGTCGGCCCGAACACCTGGCCGAAAAAGTCAGCGGGGTTCCACCCGGGCCGTGCCTCGGTCTGGGCCACGAGCCAGCCGATGAGAAAGTTGAGGCGCGCATGCATCGCACCGGCCTCGAAGTCGAAGGGCTGCGACATGTCGTCGTTGGGCTTGTGGTAGACATCACGGCGATAGCCGGCGTTGATGGCGGAGCCGTCTTTGGACGGGTCGCCTGTCTGGAATCCGCTCTTGATGAACAGTGCGGGAATACCCTGACGGATGAAGCTGAAGTGATCGCTGCGGATGAAGAGCACCTGTTCCGGAATCGGATCGGTGGCGAGCCCGATGCCGAGGTGCGCGGCCGCCTTCGCCACCGGGTCGGCCAGCGTTGAGTGCTGGGCGCCATAGGGCACGATGTCGACCAGGCGGTGGTAGAGGAACGGCATGTCGAGTGACAGGTTGGCGACGAGGCTGTCTTTCGGCACGGTCGGGTTCCGGGCGAAGTAGTCAGAGCCCAGCAGACCCCATTCTTCAGCCGTGACAAACAGGAAGATCACCGAGCGGCGCGGCGGCGTGGGCAGCGCGCGATAGGCGCGGGCGACCTCGAGCACGATGGCCACGCCCGACGCATTGTCGTGCGCGCCGTTGTAGATGGCATCGCCGTGCATCGGTGTGCCGACGCCGAAGTGGTCGATGTGCGCCACATAGACGACGTGCTCCTGGCGCAGCACGGGATCGCTGCCCTCGAGCCGGGCCACGAGGTTGGCACTGTCGACGGCGCGGTGGCGCGTCTGCGTCGTGACCGACAGGCGCGTGGGCAGCGGTACGGATTGCGGAATGCTGGCGGCGGCGTCGGCAAAGATCTGCGTGAGCGGCTTGGATGTGCCCTCGAACAAGCGCGTCACACCCGAATGATTGAGCGAGACCGACCCGCGAAGGGCGGCGTCTCCGCGGTTGGGACGGCCACTGGCATCGAGCCACGAGAAGCCTCCCTGTGCGGAGGTGGCCACGCTGACATCCAATCGGAAGCGCGGATCGTCGGGCGTGGTGAAGCTCACGGTGCCGATGGCACCGCGCTTCACGGCTTCCGCCTCCTTGACGGCGCCTGACGAGAAGTACGCTCGCTCGTTGCTGGGAAACTTCGCGGGAGCCCCGCTCAGGTAGGCCACCACTTTCCCGGTCAGGTCGCCGGCCTGCGCGTAGTCGTCATAGCCCAGCATCGGTGCGCTCACGCCGTAGCCGACAAACACCACCGGGGCCTCGTCGAGCGTGACGGTCTCGCGCAGATGATCGGCGCCGAGCAGGGCATCGACGCCGTACTGCAGGGGATGCCTGCCCGAGGGACCCGTGATGGCGATGCGGCTGTCTGCGGCCGACACGGTGCCGTTGCGCAGCGGCACACGCTGGCCGAATCCACCGGACTCGCCGGCAGGCGCAAGGCCCATCTCACGAATCGCGCCTTCGACGTACTGCAAGGCCCGTTCATACCCGGGTGTGCCCGGTCCCCTTCCTTCCATCGCATCGTCGGCCAGCGTCGCCATGTGGGCCTTGACGCGGTCGGCGCTGACGGTGTCGAGGGCCACCTTGGCGTCGGGGGCGTCCGGTGACGGTGGGGCGGGTGGGGCAGGTGGGGCAGTGGGCTGGGCGCAGGCCGCGCCGAGCATCGCCGCGAGCAGCGCGGCTGACGCGCAGAGTCGTCTGGTGGACATGGTGCGCACAGCGTGTCGCGGATGGCGCCGGGCGTCAAGAGGCAGCCGGCGATCGGGGCGGTGCGTGGTCACGCGCGCCCCCGAGCCGGAGCGGTCAGGCGCGGGACAGGGCGGCGGTCACCGCGGCCGTGAACTGCGAGGTCGCCGCGGGTGTCGTGCCCGGGTCGGCGATGTCTGCGGTGCGGAGTCCTGCCGAGAGCGTGTCGTCGATGGCCTGCGTGATGGCTGCGGCCTCGGACGCCAGCCCGAAACTGTGCTCGAGCAGCATGGCCATTGAGGCCATGGCCCCGATGGGATTGGCGATGTCGCGTCCGGCAATGGTGGGAGCCGAGCCGTGCACGGGCTCGAAGAGGCCGACTTTCGCGCCCAGGCTCGCAGAGGGCAGCAGTCCGAGCGACCCGCAGACCGCGCCGGCCTCGTCCGACAGAATGTCGCCGAAGAGGTTCTCGGTGAGCAGCACGTCGATGGTCGACGGGGCCAGGGCGAGCTTCATGGCGGCCGAATCGACGTACTCGTGCGTCAGCACCACCTCGGGATATTCAGTCGCCAGCTGCTGCACGGTACGCCGCCAGAGCTGAGAGACCTCAAGCACATTGGCCTTGTCGACCGACACCAGCCGGCCGCGCCTGCGCCGGGCCAGATCGAAGGCGACCCGGGCGATGCGGGTGATTTCGTCAACCGAGTAGCGCAGGGTGTTGTGGGCGCTCTGCCCGTCTGCGGCCAGGCCTCTCGGCTCACCGTAGTAGAGGCCGCCCGTCAGCTCGCGCACCACCATGAGGTCGGTGCCTGCCAGCACCGACGGCTTGAGCGGCCCGCTCGCCTCGAGGCCGGACCACACGCGGGCGGGGCGCAGGTTCGCATACAGTCCCAGGGCCTTGCGGATGGTCAGCAGGGCTGACTCGGGTCGCTTGCCAGGCGGGGCCTGATCGAAGGCCGGATCGCCGACGGCGCCGAGGAACACGGCATCGGCAGCGGTCGCGGCCTGCAGGGTCTCGTCGGGCAGTGGCACCTGGGTGGCCCGCAAGGCTGCACCGCCGATGAGGTGCGGGGCGGTGTGAAACGTGTGGCCGAAGCGCGCCTCGACGGCATGCAGGACGGCGCAGGCCGCCGTTGTGACTTCCGGCCCGATGCCGTCACCCGGCAGCAACACAATGTGACCGTTCATACGCCGAATCCGTATCCTGACTCGTGGGGCACCGGCTCGTGCGGCGCCGGCTGCGACGGGGCCGCCACACCGAGCACGGCGCATGCAATGTCGACCAGATCCTGGTCGGTGATGTGCTTGCGCACATCGGCCGCGGCCACCATGGCCCGATACACACGGTCGACGCCGTCGCGGTCAAGGGCGAAGCCCAGCTGCTCGCAGCGTGCCGCCACCGCGTGGCGCCCCGAGTGTTTGCCCAGCACCAGCGTGGTGCGGGGCACCCCGACATCTTCGGGCCGCATGATTTCGTAGCATCGCCGGTCCTTGAGCATGCCGTCCTGGTGAATGCCGGCCTCGTGCGCGAAGGCATTGCGTCCGACAATGGCCTTGTTGGCCTGCACGGCCTCGCCGGTCAGTTCGGTGAGCAGGCGGCTGCTGGGGTAGAGCTGCCGGGTGTCGATGCCGGTGGTCACCGGCAGGCGATCGGCCCGCACGTGCGTGGCCATGATGACTTCTTCGAGCGACGCATTGCCGGCACGTTCGCCGATACCGTTGATGGTGCACTCGATCTGGCGCACGCCGGCCCCGATGGCGGCCAGCGAGTTGGCGACGGCCAGGCCGAGGTCATCGTGGCAATGTGCGCTGAAGACGGCCGTGTCGGCGTTGGGCACCCGGCCAATCACATCGGCAAAAAAGGCCGCAATCTCATCGGGCGTGCTGTAGCCGACCGTGTCGGGCAGGTTGATGGTCGTTGCGCCTGCAGCAATGACGGCTTCGATGACACTGCACAGAAAGTCAGCGTCGCTGCGTGTCGCATCCTCGGCCGAAAACTCGACATCGTCGGTGTACCCGCGCGCGCGGGTGACCGCAGCCACGGCGGCGTCGATGCATGCGTCGCGCGACATGTTGAGCTTGCGTGACAGATGCAGGTCCGAGGTTGCGATGAAGGTGTGGATGCGGCGGCGCGGGGCCGGTTCG
>Ga0172372_10003316_pt1 | contig 23762 bp, 39 predicted proteins | sample LakKiv5m_2_FD_114544 | JGI IMG/M metagenome (GOLD analysis project Ga0172372, IMG submission 114544) | Freshwater microbial communities from Kabuno Bay, South-Kivu, Congo - kab_092012_9.5m | ecosystem: Environmental > Aquatic > Freshwater > Lake | place: Democratic Republic of the Congo...
AACGAGTTATTCCATAAATTCCACATATCCCCAGCAGGCCCCCGTAACTGCCCACTAATCTGCACCGGTCTGTCTTGCGAATCCCTCACAACTTCAAAGCCAACCGTACATCTGCAATTGCATACATTCCCTGCACTACCATTCGGATCACCTGGATATTCCATGATGTCAACTACTCCCATTCCTGGAACGGTGAACGGTTGATCCGTTGGTACTTGTTTCCCATCCATGTGAAGATGATCGAATTTATCACGTGGTATTCTTCGAGTGCGATCATCATTCGTACTTATCCATTCTTTCACGGTAACAAGTCCTGTTGATACTGCACCAAGTAACGCTCCCTGATTTGCTGCCCTTGTTGTTTCTGTTCGTGCAATCAGTTCAGCACGGTAAGCATTGATACCTAACTTTTCAAGTTCACGCATCATCTCCATTATTGACCATCCTTCCTGCATTCCCTTTGTGAGAATCTTGCGCATATCTTCTTTTGTGGTTGATGTTATGCCACCGGTCAACTTATCAAGTCCGCCCTCAAGCAGCATCTTAATAATCATCGCCCATCTTTGTTGAGGGGTCAAGTCATTCTTTACACCTGCCTTGCGCATTACTTTGTCATAACTATACTTTGCCATTTGTAGCCCTGCCCCATTATGCAGATTGCGGATGGCACGTTTCAAACCCTCCTGGTCAGGTTCTTCGCCTTTCAGTATTTGCCGGCATTGCTTATCAAGTTCACGCTTGATTATAACCCGGTACTTTTTGCGGTATGCGTTATACAGTTGGCGGTACATCTGTTGGCAGTATGCTAAAATCATCAATCGGTTGCAAACCGGAAGGAATGTATAATTTCTGATAATCTTCTAACGGAACATTCGGGTCAGGTGCAAGGCCCTGAATCTTTAACTTTTGTTCGGGTGTTAACCACCATGAAGTGTTCAGCCAAGTCGCTTGTTCCCCTCTGTTGGCTTCAAGTTCCTGATATACCGACATATCGAAGTCCACGCAAATATCCGTTCCTTTATATCCCCAATCCGTGTATAATTTGCGGTTGATGTTGTCACGGATTGACACTAATTCCGGCAAAACGGCACGCAAAGTGAGGGATTTCTCCGCTTCTTTCATATTGTTATACGTTGCGGCTTCCTGACTGCCCAATAGAACTGGAGGAACACCGTAAATGCTGCATAGTGCTTCCTTATCCCATTTTTCCGATTCAATCAGTTGCAAGTCCTTTGCAGGTACGCCCATTTGCTGCCATCCTACTTTGTAACCCGATACTGCCGTACTTCCATACTTGCCGGCTCCAGTGTTGGCAGATATTTGCTGCTTTAGTGCTTGTCCTTGACTTTGTCCGGACATTGGATCGAAACGTACATCATCCATATAAAGTACGCCTAACGGCCCCATATTGTCAAACATCGCCACACTTGCCTCCTTTGATGAATTGGAACGGGTCAATACCTTACTTGCTGCCCGTAATGGTGAAAGACCGTATAACTGCCCACCAGTTGCACTCCATTCAGGATTAAAGTACTTGTCATGCAATATCTCTAACGTATTGAATGGAATGTATTGCCCGTAATACAACTGATAGGCAACTTTTTTCGGTGGGAATTGTTCAATGTCAACCTTTACTGCCATGTACTGACTGGGCAGCATATAAACCTCAAGCGGCTTGCCCTTGTTAACGGAAGCATCCCCCACCATCTTTGCATACATAAAGGCATTGCCCGTTATCTTCTTAAACCCCACCCATTGTTCAATGACGTCTGCCCATGTATCTTCAGGGTTCGGGTATTTGAGCATTTCCTCCAATCTTACATCCCTATATGGCTCCAACGCTTCATCCTTCAACTCCATCATTTTACGGATGTCGGGACTGCGGTCATTCAGCATTGCTTTGTACTTTTTCGCTGCATCTTTATTCTTTATGCGATACACTCCCCACGGTGCGACTTTTGCTTTTTGGGTGATTAGCTGAATGATAGCATAGACAAGGTCATTACCTACATAGCTATCCTTTACTATCTCTGCCTGATTTTGCCCGTCCCATGTAAGTAACCCACGCTCAACCGATATTTGAACAGGTGATTTTATTGGTGCTGCTTTTTTACGCAGAAAATCAAATACCCCCATAATTAAGATTTAGTGACAAAATTACATTGAAATATGTTACCAAACTGCCACCTGGAACTGGGGTTTGTGCAAGTGGGTAAAGATGGCATAACGCATAGCATCCATTGCATCATCATTTTCCTTCACCGGTTCATCGATAACACTATCATTTTTATCCTTCTTCCATTTGTAGCTTTGCAATTCGCGAATTGTATCTCTGCTATCCTTGTGAACATACAACGGATAAGATTTTACTTTCAGTATGCCGGGCCATACTTCCTTATTTGCCGGCATAGCATTAATGCCACCTCTGTAAAGTTCCTCAATGCTTTTCGGCTCTGCTGCATCGCAGTACACGGGTTTGCGGTCATGGATGTGGTCCTTCACCTCCTTTATCATTTCCGAAGGCGTCAGCCCTGACTTGTATAACAACTGTTTCACATAGTTTGCCCCTTCGTAATGCACTACCTTAACGAGTGCCAACGGGTGAACATATCCAAAGTCAAGGCCGTAGAACGTGTCGCCACCTTCGGGCAGCTCATCGGTTAGCATCCACTTTGTATAAATGATTTCCTTCGCTGCACCACGTTCACCAAGGCCATAAACCTTCCACATGAAGTCATCGGGCAGGTTTTTATAGCTTTCAATGGTGTCAATCTGCATTTGTGACAGATTGGTTATGTTGTGTTCGTAAGTGGAATGTATTTTTTTGTACTTGGGATTGTCTGCCATTTCATACACCCAACTAACGAAGTCAGCAGGGTTCCAGTCAAGGAAGATTGTACCCGTTGTACGCATTGCCAACTGATCGTATAGAACTTTGCGGATTAGGTTCGCCTCATTGACAAATAATATATCCCTACCCGGCCCCCTTGCCTTGCCTTCATCCTCCAATCCGAATAGTTCAATATAACTGCCATTGTCGAAACGGTAAACAAAGTCCGTAAACGAGAACATATCATCATCCCAAATGCCCCAACCTTCCATTATTGTTCGCAGGTCACGGTATGCACCTCGTTTGATGTGTGGTAATGAGTGAGAAACTATACTTATACGCTTGCCAGGTTCATTCGTTGCGATTTGAACGAGCAACTGCACAATCGAATATGATTTACTTGATCGTGATCCCCCTTCATTACAGATTACGGGGTATCCCTGCTGATATGCTTTTGCATTTGCGGTGAATACGTGTGTTACCTTAACTGGTTTTGATTCCACATTCTTTGAACTCATCTAACGTGCAAAATTTTTCATTAACCTTTTGAAGTACCGAATACACATTCCAACCGTCTGTATAGTTGCCCATAGCAGCAACACTACCAACGCAGAGCAAATTATAACCACATTTGGCAGCAAGTTCACGATAAAAGTTTTCGGTGTAGTAGTTGAAGCCATGACCGGGCCAGTTGCCTGTCTTTGGGTTTTCGCTGATGATGTATCCTCCGACCTTAACGAGGTTGTGTTTGTTCTTCCAGCAGTTGTAGATTGCTTTGATGTCATGCTTGCCACCGGTCCCAACGTGTTCGGATGTGCCAGCATCCACGAGTAGATCATATTGCTTTTCAAATTTTTGCAATTTTGATAAGTCCAACGGGGTGCTTCCGTTCTCCCCTGAAATGTCGATTGCTTCATAGTCCTTCCCTTTATAGTAGGTATCTTTAACGTATGGTGCCGGCAAAGGTACACGGTAATCATTCTGCGCACCCAAGTCAACAACCGATTGAACGTGCTGCAGGTACTTGTCTATGATGTTTGTTGTTTCGTGAGTGTAGCCCATGTTAATTATCTTTTACCCCCCAATTTATGAAATAAGGTTCAACCGGTAGGTAATGCCGGTATGCCAACCCACCATACGGCTGAACGGGAATGCCGTTCATATTCATTAGTGCCGACAATAATGCTTGGTCATGCCGGCTGCTTATGTAGTGTGGGTTTTTTGACTCGTCATGGTGGAAACAATTATTCTTTGCGCCCTCTATCCACTTTTCAAATATCGGCATTGTTTTCCGGTGGTCGAAGTCAAAGACAATGCAGCAGGCCATTATCTGATACATTTGCATAACATCCTGATAGCTATTAAGCCCCAACCATTCTATTTGATGGTCGGGCATATACTTGTGTAGCGGATGCCCTTCATTGTTCCAGGCGATTATCCCGTGTTCAGATGCCAGTTCCCACAACGGGTCGGGGTTCTGTATTACCCTGATAGTCGAATCGCACCAAATGATTTTCCTATACCCAAGTTCCAACGCCTCGGCAATCATAAAGGGTTTGAACTGATACGGCATATTTTGGTGGCTCCACGATTCGCCCCACTTACTTGATACAGGCCATTGACCTGTGAGTATTTGCCTTTGTTGGTACACATCGACATAACCATCCACACTACGAAGGTGAGTGTCATAATGCGCAGCATGGCGGTTGATTGACTTAATTAGTCCTAACTGCGCCGCATTGTAGTTTTCCCGACCGGTGGAGGAAAGTGAAACGATTACCTTGCCCATTTGTTATTCGTTTTTGAGTGTTACTTCGCCATGAAAGTCAATAAAACTATCCATATTCCATTCATTTAGATATTTTCCAATACTGTAAGAATTAATACCTAAAAATCCACTAATGATTCCAGAAACAATGCATCCACTTCCAGGTGCTATCATTAAAACAATCAAAGACGTGTATTTGTCTTTCATTAATTTTGGAAACTCATGTTCTTTCTTTGTAACATTTTCAGTTACTACGCTTATTACCTTGCCCATATGACGTTTTCTAAATTGAGAAGTAAAGATTTATTTAACCCTGCTTTATTGCAGTATTCTTTTATCATGTGATACAGGTCAGCATTGCCGTTGTGTTCAATGCATAACATATCAGTATATTTCAGATTGATTTGTTCCAGTATTTCATAGTCCACACCCTCAGCATCAATGGAAATGAAGTCGAATGTTTTATAGGGTGATTTTGTTAATAGTGTCTTAAATGTCCATACCTCGGTCATTCGTTCTTTGAACTCCACACCGGGCCAACGCTTCAGCTCTGTTTTCTTTATGGTTGAAAGTAACGATACATCACGGGTGCCTAAATGCTCACCCATTTCGTGAAATGTACAGGTGCCATCGGTATTGCCTATGGCTACATTGAATTTATGCACAAATGGGGTGACTGGGATGCGGTTGAACGCTTCCTCCGATGGTTCAATCAGTACCCCACTCCATCCTGATTTCTGCAAGGCATAGGTGTTGGATAAGGTAACCCCATCATTAGCACCGATGTCGAGGAAGGTGCCTTTGCGGTCTTTGAAGTAGTGCAGGATTATATCCTGTTCGTTGTTTTGTGAGTATCGTATCATATCGTATTGTATCGTATCATAAAGTCCATTTAATTCATCTGCTTGCATTACTTCAATTAGCAGTTGTTTGCGGTTCATTGTAAATATCGAACTATTAAATAAGCAATTGTATCGTATCATAATACCTGCAAGGGCTATAGACGAACTTTGTCTATAAACTTACAAGTGCTTTTTATTGGGTTATATTCTATTTTTAGTATTATGTAATTGTCTTTAGTCTCATTTTGTTTCTTCATATAGTCACCACATCTTTCATAATCACTTACTGAAAAGTTTTTACAAAAATATTCTCGTTTTACCCATTCATCCCCCTTCGTAGAAAATAGCAGTTGTTTGCGGTTCATTTGTCAGTCCTGAATTGATAGTGATATAATTCTTTGTCAATCTTCACCTCGGTCTGCAATAGCTTACTATTGTGAATCGCAGTTGCCCACAAATAGTCCTCACCGATTTTAATGTCCTGAAATGCAAACTGAATCGCAATACTCCTGCGAATAGGTACAATGTGATTCGGGTACCGGTAATACGCCCCGTTCTTTGCCTCATATCCGTACTCCTTGCTTATGTACCACTTGCGCTCATCCTTTCCGTTGGTGGTCATTATGCCGTTAAATACAATTACATCGGGGTCTTGCTCTGCTGCTTTGAGAATATCGGAAACGTAAGTATCTGCAATTTCATCATCATCATCAACAAACACAACGTACTTTCCGGTTGACCGTTGCAGTAGTATATTTCGTTTCTTCCCAGTAGAAATAAAGCCGGCATCTGATTCTACCAATATCTCTACATCTTCTCTGCGTTGCGGTGCGAGTGATTGCAGTAACCTGGACAGGTAACCTTCACGGCCTTGCAGGGTGCAGATTAGAATTGAGAGGGTCATACGTTATACCATTTCGTTGATGTCAACAATATGCTTTTGGAAATGCTGCCTTTGACCTACGGATGTAGGTTATTTCATCGGCACGGAATGTTGATTGTGTTTTTTCTAATAAGGCATCCGGCCTTTCCCCAGTCCATGCAGGATGGACATGGTCAAAGATTTGTTTATTAACATATTTATGGCAGCCTCGTAATTTTGCCACATCCATTGCCTCATTATCGCACCAAAGGTTCTCGTATTGTGGATGGTAGATGTAGCCGTCACGGTCATAGTATGTCCTGCCCATGATTGACATGGTTGGGAGCAAATGGTTAACTCTGCCATCCGGGAAATGAATAAACTGGTCAAGATTGCCCTCGAATGCGTTAATGATGGCGATGTCATAGCCCGGCGCAATGAATCTCATATCATCGCTCATATTGACAACAATATCACCTTGCCAATCTACCATACCACGGTTGATTGCATGTATTTTGTTTTTACTTGTTCCAGGCACAACGTATATCCGTTTGTCCTGAAGAACATCCATGAGTTGTGGTGAATCCAAAGTAGCCCTATCATCATCATCAATGACAAGACCGATGGTGAAGTCCGATTTGTGGGAAAATGCTTTGATAGTTACGATTGCTGCTGCCATTTTATGTGGCCGGCTGCGAGTGGCAAAGTTGTAGTAAATGCGCATTGGGGATGCTTTGTGTTCACAAAAGTAACAAAATGATTTGGTGAAATCCATCTTTAACCGACAACATAGTTTTTCACATATTGTGCATTGTCTTTCATTCATAACGTGTCATTGAGCCGATTAATGACTGAAATATCATTCAATCGGCTTACATCCTGGGTCGGGAATGAGTTGGATTATTGTGGTGGGTTTGATAGGATTGTCGGGGTCGGTACCTACCTGCAATGGAATTAGTTTGGATGCAAGGCGATAGAACTCTGTCGGGTTGTTTTCTGCCCAGGTTCGTAGGTTAGATGTTTCATGGCTCTGCAATAACTCAAAAGCGGTCTGAAAACGCTCCCTGACCGTTTGTGTGACCTTATTGGGTGTTCCCTTACTTCGCCCTCCGTATTTTGCTCCTTTTGGCATCTACTATGAACTAGTTTAGTCCGAGGCAAAGTTACCACATCCCCAGTTAAACTACCAAATAGGCATTTTATTGCACAATTCAGGTGATTTTGTGGATTTTATACCACATTATCAATGAGAAGTGCAATATAACGCCGATTTGATTGTCACTCATATTTCTGCAAAATATCAATCACTTGCTTAGCAGAGTAAGCAATATGATATAAACTGCCCCACAATTCCTGAATTTGCTTTTGTGCCGGTGACTGGGTACCATTCGGCATTTTTAGTTCCAATGCGAATAATGGTTTGATACAAATTAAGTCCGGGCATCCTGGAAGTACCCCCATTGCCTTTAGCTTCATTCCCTCACGGGCATTTCTGCTACCCCCATTGGGAACGTGAAAGATAAATTTTCGCATTTTTGGGTAGTTGTGATTGATAAATTTGAACACCAATGCCTGAAATTGGTCTTCATTTCGATACTCGTATGATAAAAATTCCTGTTTTGTCATGTTTTATCCTTTACTGTAAAGGTTAATTTCATTTATCCTTTACATCGGAAACCCTTACTGGTATTGACTTTTAGCAAAGTGTAAAGGATGTAAAGGAAAAAAATGCATTTTTCCTATAGGAATACAATAATAATATGTGTGTGTGTGTGCATAGTGTGTATATATTATTCTATTAACTTTATTAGAAATTATCCTTTACATCCTTTACAAAGTTACAAGATTCAATGGTAGTAAGGGTTTGAGGTGTAAAGGATAATTTTTTTTTATCCTTTACAATCCTTTACATCCTTTACATTAAAATGGGGCTGATTCGGTGAATTGACTGATTTGCGCCTCATTTTTCTCAACTTCATAGACCTGCATCACCTTAGTGTTAACTCGTTTTAACAAACATTTGAACCCTATTCGCTTTAATTCCATGCCTAATTTCCTCAATGATAGGTTTTTCAGGCCGCTTTGAATCTCCAGGTGAACCTTTATTTCTGTGGCAGTCATAAACATTCCCCCGTTATTAAAGGGTAATGTGAAATATTTGTTAATTAATTCATATTCTATTGAGAAGTCCTGAAACTTGTCTGCTTTGTCATTTAATCGCTCTATATCTTCAGAAGATAATTGCCACTCAAACCCCTGATTGTAAAGATTATAGGCCTCAACAAATAGCTTGTCTTTACATATTGAGTTGTACTTATCAAAATCAATACTTTTAATTTCTATTGGGATAAATCGCCTATTTCCGGTAGGATCATTAAGGATTGCTTTTGAATTGGTAGTTCCACAAAGTACTGCCAACCGGTTGAGGTCTATGTTAGTCCTACCGTATGGCTCACGGAGTGAAAATGTCTGCTTACTGGTCAAACCTTTGATGTGATCTGCCTCCTTTTTGTTCTTTCCGGCCATTTCATCATCCAGGATAATTAACTTTTGAGTCATTAATATTTCATCATCCTTGCCGGCATCTAATTTGCTTTCACCGTAGTAACTTTTTAGGCCCTTTGGCATCATTCTGCGAAATGCCTCTGTCTTGCCCGTTCCTTGCTTTTCGGAAACGTATATCAGCACCAATGGGGAATGTACCCCGTATGCGCTGCTAATGACCGAAACGAGCCACTTTTTGCCAAAATAATGCAAATCATCATCTGTGTGGAAACAACTGAAAAACTTGTCAATCGTTCCTTCAGATGGCAAATCTTTATGTTCCTCAAACCATGACAATATTGGGTTATAGGATTCGGTGTTATTGCTTGTAAGCACCCGGTAAAACATATCAAAGGTTAAATCATCAAATATGACCTTTGCGTCAAGGAACAAGGTGTTGATAACTTTATCATCTAAATCTTTACCATCAAGTTCTATTCTGCGCGAAATGGTGTTAAATCTTAAATTGTATGTATGTTTAAGGTATGAGCGTATATTTTCCACCAGGGAGGTTGTATTGGAAAAATCTGCATTAGACTGAAAGGCCTGTTTAACTATTTGCTCTGCCTCTTGCTTTTTTATGCCTTCAAACTTTTCTAAATTCTCCGCTATCTGATTGACTGATAATCCTGCCTTTTTTTGTGAGGATGTAACTGCTGCAATGCGTTTTGTTTTTTCGCTGAATACATTGATTCCGGCTTGTTTGGCAAAGTAGTAAATGGTGGCTATGGTTATCTTACCGGTGCTTTGTGGCTGCCTTAAACAATGGGTAAACTGTCTGTCGCACATTGACCTTTCGTACTTGTTGCTGCATGAAGAAAGTTGATGGAAATACTCCCTACCTGCCTCTCCAAAATGGTCTGCCAGTCCGAATCCGATTGCTAACCAATCTCGGTAATCTTCGACACATGATACATTGGCCTCCACCATCTTTTTAACTACTTCATCAAATTCACTTTTGACAAATATTGTACTTTGTATTTTGCGTTTTTTCTCCTTTGGCAGATACTTTTTAAATACGATGGCATTTGTGTTTAAGTATGCTTCAGGATCGTATGAAATAAAACGTGGTCTGCAAATGTCTTTTCCGCTTGGGTCAATTACTATCTGATACTTTTTTATTAGATAGTCGGCTATTGAGTTGAAAGCATCTAAATGCCTTTCGCCATCTATTTTAAATATGACACATAATCCGGTGCCGCTGATTGACATAAAACAAGCATAGACATAAGGGTCAGTAGAAAGCAGCGATTTTATTCCGTTAAGTTCATTGCTAATGTTATCTATGTCAATGCCTATGAATCCACTATGATTAGTTATGCTTTTGGCATTTCTTTCGGATGAAAAGTACCCTGATATTGTAACATAAGGCACCTGCAATTTTGCCTTTTTCCGTTCTTCATAGTCCTTCAATATGCGGATAGGGTTAACGTAATCCTCCCACTTACCAAAACGAATATCATTGATAAATCTTTCAAGATCAATGGTTTCTTTTGATGTTGTCTGCCGGATGTTGTTGTAGATGCTTATTACAGAGGTTCCCATTTTTTATAGTGTTTTTGTAATTGTTCAATAAATATTTTGCGTGTGAAATCTTTGTGCCATTGATTATACTTTTTGCCTACTAATCTGCACCATTCTCTGTGCTTATCTTCTAAAATGTCGAGAGTAAAAATAAACTTTTCCTGATTGAGTTCTTTGGTAGTATATTTTAATTCTTGGGCAAATGTTTTAGCTAATTCATAATAAGAAAAATATTCTCTAAAGTGTTTAGTATTCCTTATTATTTCCAAAACATTTGTATTCCTTGTTACTAACACAAATTCGCTCAATTCATCCTCTACCTTTTGTTTTGGTGGTGGAAATTCGTGGCCACATTCAGGGCAGGTCATAACCTTAATATGTAAAATCTTCATACATTTCGGGCAGTCCTTTACTGGGGCAACTCCATCCCCCTTCTTTGGTGGGTTCCAAAATAAATACTCCCAATTGTGCCGGTCGCACCAATCTCCGTGGGTTATGGCATTTCCTCCCATGTCTATAATTGTGAAAGTTTTCTTAAATTCTGTAGGCCGTGAACCCCTACCGGTCATTTGTAACCATAAAGGCATTGACATCGTTGATCTATTTACTATTACCGTTTCTATGGTAGGTTCATCAAACCCGGTAGTGGCTATTCCCACATTGCATAGGATTGCACCTGGAGTGCTTTCAAACCATGCTAAAACCTCCGCTCTTTCGTTTGTATCTGTTTCCCCGTCAAAGTGCCGGCAATTATATCCTGCATCTTTGAAGGCATCTGTAACCTTTAACGAGTGTTCGATATTAACATTGAATACTATTGTCTTTGTTCCTTCTGCCTTTTGCTTGTAGATGGTAACTACATTTTTTATGTGTTGTGGTTGTGAAAATTCAAGGCCCATTAAGTTATTGTCAAACTCACCTGCTTTGATTGATAACGCTTTTCTGTTAACTGAATCTTTGGCAGCGTATGTTTCGTTAGCACAAAGGGAACCTAATTTTATTAAATCTGCAATGTCTATACCACACACAATATCGTTATAGTAATTCTTTAGCGGCTTGTCTTTAGCTGCTGCCAGAGGTGTTGCTGTAAAACCAATAAAATAACTTTCGGGGAAATGGTTATGGATAAGATTGAAGTTGGCAATGTGTGCTTCATCAATTATTATCAATCCTATGTTATGCAGTTGGTCAATTCTCCGCTTTACCGTTTCAACCATACCGACATAAATTTTGTTATGTGGTATTGTCTTCATGCCGGCTATAATGATTTGACAATCCAAACCAAAAAAGTTATGAAGCGATCTGCGAGTTTGTTGTAGTAGTTCCTTTCTGTGAACAAGTATTAGGACTGATTTTTCGTGCTTGTTAATGTATCTCTTTGCTATAGATGAAAAGCATACTGTTTTACCTCCACCAGTAGCAAGTTGTGCAATTACTTTTCTTTTTGATAATTTCCGAATGACATCATCCGTTAATTTAATTTGATAATCTCTTAACTCCATAAAAAAGGAAAGCCCCTAACGGTTGCAGCGAAAGGGGCTATATTTAGTAAATACTAAATGTCAAAACTCATAGTCGGCTGCAACTTCGCCTATGAATTAAAATGCAAATATACTGAATTATACCTCTGCCTGTAGGGTGGGTGTGTCATAATAGGTATGTCTTCCTCCCATCTGGATTCGGTTTTATTCCAACCTTCAGGGGTAGTGGATAAATACGGTTGAACTCTCGCTCGGTCATCCATCTTCCATTAACCAGGCGGTACATTTTACCGTTCTCCAGTTTTGCGGTGGTGTTAAGCCGGAAATATTTGCGTTCGAGGTATTCGTGGATGGTCATTGTGTAAAATTAAGGGGGAGTTGCTAACCTCCCCCGTAGTGATTAGAAAGGGAGATCTTCAAGTACTGGTGTTGATGCCGGTGCAGTTGGCGTCGGTGTACTTGCAGCAGTCGGCTGCTTAAAGTTACCGATGTACTGCTTCTTCTCACCTGCTTCCCGTTGCTCTTTGGTTTGCGATACCTGAACGCTGCCAATGTTACCGAACTGATCGGGGGTATCATTCACCCAAAGTACAACATTTAGATATTTCTTCCCGTTTTTACCTTCCGTGATTTTGTCCTTCGGGATGTCGGACAGGCAAATACTGCCATTGTAAAATGTAGCCATAACAAAGCCGGATATTCAGAGCCGGTGTGATTAAAGATATGGTTTGATTAATTTGTAAATGTCAGATGCTAATTTTTTTACATCATCGGAACCAATTAATTCAACAAGTGCATTGGTTGCAGGTTTCTTTTTGTTAGCCACTTTGTAATAATCTCTAACTAATTTAAAATAAGTTTCAACAGTTAAATTGCTTATTAAATTTGTAGCCACAAAATTACCTCTTCCTTCACTTTCTTTCAAGTAACCTGCCTTTGACAAAATCATTGTCATATTATTAGTTACTTTGAAAAGTTGAATAACTTTTTTACCATTAAATGGTTGTTTTGTTTTGAGGTAGTTAATCATAACCTCAATGTTTTTTTTATTCTTTTCCATAACAAAGCCGGATATCGGGAGCCGGTGCCGTTAAGAGTTTAGGGTTATAGTTCGTTTAATACTTTAATTAATTCGTCTGCAATAGTTACAGATCTATACGCAGGGTAATCTATCGCATCGACTCCGTAATGTGCTATCAATCCCTGCAAAGCCATTGCAGCAAAGTATTCACGTTTAGTGAGGCCTTCTTGGGGATATTCATCACTATAACGAAATGCCGGTTCAAAAGGTTTTGTCTTTATCATATCTAATGTTATTTAAGCGTAAACGCAACCGATGTGGTTGAACTTTTCGCAGGTGGATAATGTTTTTCAACTTCGCCTGATACGGGATCAAGTACCTCAATGCCGGAGGGGGGGAGTGCTTTGTGGTACGATTCCAGTTCTTTGATTTTGGCATCTATTTCCGCTTGCTGCTTGTAAAGGTCAACTAACGTACTATTCCCACAATTACTGTAATCATACTTTATCCCAAATTCCCGTACATCGACCTTTGCCGTTTGGTACTGAAAGGATTTGCCGTATTTGGCCGCTTCATCCAGGAGAATGCCTTTGTAAGCCGGCATTGATGTAAGGGCCTTTATGACTTCCTCGGCTGCCTTTAATCGCAAGTGCAGTTCTAACGGATTAACCCTGCCTTGCAGCACTTCCTCCATCATTTCCCGTACCACCTCCGAGCGCTGCTCTTTGGTGGTGTGATTGAATTTAATTAGTTCCATTCGGCACCTCCTCTGCATTTAATACTTCGGTGAGTGCAGCTACCTGCGATTCGGTTAATGTAACATCTTCAACCAACCATGCCGCAACTGACTTTGAGCCATCTTTGAGCATTCCGCCTTCCTTTACTTTTTTCAATGCACCGGCAAATACTTTGTCAGTTAGGGTGGTGGGTGCAGGCGCAGTCACAACCTCATGCGCCACATCCTGGGTGATTGGTGCCTCCATTTCTTCAGGAACATACACCGGGCCGGCAAATACATCGGGTGTGTACCACTTCACCCCGTTACTCATTGCCCGTGCAAATAGCATATTACGGGCATACTTGTCAAGGTTTTTGGTGCCGGCTTTCTTCGCATCTTCAATAGTGAAGGTAGAATTGCCGATCAGTTCCTTGCCTTCATAAAAGTCAATGCTGCATAGCTTTTCGGTCTGCTCGGTAACCTTGTAATTGTACTTACCGGATGCCTTTACCATTGATGCCATAACCCCGGCCCCGATGGTGGGTTTGCCTGCAATGATGTGAATACCTGACATTGACTGGAAAGGCCCGATGCCGAGTTCTGCCCCGGCTTGAATCTTTACAATGGCCTGTGCTGCTGACTTGATGTCCGGGAACATACCGGAGTCAGCAAACGCTTTACCGATGGCCATTACTTCGGTAGGCGTTGTCTTTTGTAGTTGCATAAAATAGGTTTTAGAAGTCAAAGATAAAATATTTTTGGAAGTTACCAAATTTTTTTTATTTTTGTGGAAATTAAACCTAAATACCATGACAGACAACTACGACAACCCGGCATTTCCAATCATTGAGTTCTTGAATGAGCAGATAAAGAAGGAAGAGCAAGATAAAGAATTTTGGGCCTTAAGTAAAACAATAGGCGCGCAAAGATTATACACCTTGGCAGTTAATCGATTAGTTGCCTTTAAGGAAGTGTTGGAATTTGTTGAAGAAACATTTAAACCCGAATAACATGGCACAACAGACAGCAGTAGAATGGTTATTTGATGAATTATACAGAAGATTTGAAATGAAGGGGGATGGTATGGAAATGGATAAAGTACTTGAACAAGCATTACAAATGGAAAAAGAGAATCATGAAATCACCTTCAACGAAAGCAGATTAACGCATCCGATGATTGGATGGAAACACACAACATTTGACCAATACTACAACGAAACCTTTAACCCCGAATAACATGACCGCAGTACAATCGCTACTCAACAACCTTCTTGGCTATGGCTTATTGCGTTTAAGCAAGGAAGAGAATAAGCTATATCAGGCATTGAAAGAACAAGCCCTGCAAATGGAAGAACAAAACGCGTTTGAAATATTCAAAGCAGGTCAGGATTCAATGGAAGAAGGAGGGAAGTCATTTGAACAATATTACAACGAAACCTTTAAATCAGAATAACATGGAAAGAATTTTCAGATTAGAATTTAATGAACAACAGCAAGTGTTTCATAAAGACGATTATACTCATGAACAAAACACTTATGGATGGTTTACCATTTTTGAATTTTGCACCAATTTAGAGTTTGTGATTTACAAATCCTATGTAAACCGTATAAAAAAAGATAAACTTACAAAAAATTATCTTTTACAATGCGCTGTGGAAGTTAAATCCTTTATGATTAATTTGTTAGAATATAATATAAGTATTTCCCAAAATAAAACACCCACCGATGGCAAATAAACAATCCAGGGCGGATGCTCTGCGTGAATTACTGAACACGGATCACATCTTCAACCTTTGCGCAATTGAGCGAAAATTGGGCATTAGGAAACTGAAACTTAACGAATGGCGTAATGGCCGGACATATTTAGAAGACACGGAAGTATTGAAAATCAGCAAGTTATTAGAAAATGCAACAAAGTTGCAAAAATAATTGCAAAAATATTTGGAAGTTGTGTATAAATACCCTTATCTTTGATGTATTAAATCAAAACCAAAAACCATGACAACAACTAAAAACTACAGAGGCATTGAAGTAACAGGATTTTACTCACCCTCTACTAGCAAAAGCAATTATTTCTGCATTATCAACGGCAAAATGTACAGTTCTCCTTCTTGGGATAATCTCAAAAAAACCATTAAGAAAAAACTTGCATCTAACAATTAACCAATAAACCCTCAACCCATGATTAAGTTAGCAGTTTCCACACGCACCCAAGCAATGCACTATGCAGAGCGCAGCCGGTTAGAATTTGACGAATTTGAAACCCCTAACGGTGGTGTCATTCAAACCTACAACGATGATGGCAGCGTTTGTCAGCAGATCAGATATTACAAGCCGGCAAAAAAACCAATCAGCACGCATAATGTATTTGAACTTTACAACCCTTTCCAAAACCGGTATGAGGAATATCAGTCCATGTGGAATATGATGATGGATTTTGATATTGAATTGCTGCACGTTCCGTATATGACCAGGCGCATAACCTTCAGCGATGGATCCCAGGAAGTTTACCGCACAATGATCGACGGCTTGTCTGTTAACCAAAATGGCATTAACTTTGGTGGTAGTCATGCAATTTAGAGGTTTTTGATTTCCCCCGGTTGGTTTTGCCGGGGGATTTTTTTATAGCTTCAAAATCAGTTTCAACCTTATGCAAAGGATATACACAAATCGAGAAAAAGACCTTGCAATTAAAATAGATCAATATGCTGAATTATTACGCATTGCCCGGAATGTTAAATATGAAAGACCCCATCACCACCAATATTATTTTGAACACGGTGTCAAAATACTTCGATGTTCCCGTTGCAAAAATCATGTCAAAAAGCCGGTATTCTAAATTGGTGATGGCCCGGCAAGTTGCACAATACCTCATGCGCAATCAAATGCACATGACCTATCCTGAATTAGGCAGGGTCTTTGAACGTGATCATACTTCCATTATCCATTCGGTCAAATACATTAACGAGCAAATGACGCTGAAAAACCCGGATGAAATAGTTGCTCATTTAGATAACATTAAAAAAGAATTGAAATGGCACTCTTCGCAGCAGTTGTCTTTGCCTTCACCGTTGTAATGGCTTATCATTTGGGCTATTATGAGAGGAAGAATGGAAGGCAGGATAAGTAAAATCATAGTCAGGTGGCGGAATGGTGACGTTGTGGAGTCGCTCTCTGCATTGATACAGGTTCGAATCCTGTCCTGACTACAAAAATGAGTACCCGCAGTACGAAACTGCTATAAAGGAGTGGTTAAATAACGTAGGATTACCCAACGGAGCTCATTTTAATTTAAACATAGTCAGGTGGCGATATTGGTGCCAAATAAGCCGTCTCCAAGCTTTACGTAAAAGAGATGAACGCCTAATTTGAAAACTATTACAGGTTCAAGTCCTGTCCTGACTACAAGTAAATCAAAAACTTTACTTTCACAGCTCATAAGTCAATCTATGGGTTGACTTTTGTGCCACCGTTGGCGTAACCGAAAATGAATATCGGCAAGGGTTAACGTCTCATCTGTGGGTGAGGGATACGGGTTCGAGTCCCGTACGGTGGTCATGTATCAATCTTCCGGTACCCCTGCTCCCAAAGAACTTTCGTGAGCCGCTTTGATTTGCGAACAATAGTCGCCTCAGTATCCTTTGGATATAATATGTGCAATGCTTCGTGAATGGTAATTTCAAGGCGATAGCGACCCTTTAGTCGCTCATCAATCTCAATGGTGTTGCTATGAACATGAGCCAGTCCATCGGCTTTTTCTTTGCCTAATTTACGATGGATGACTTTCATTGTTACAAAAGTTTGCCTTTGTAAATGCGCTTGTTCCTAAATTCAAATGACTCCCCATCGCTGCCCAGTTCCACAAACCCGAACCCGTGATTCCATTTATTAAGTGGCATATATGCCGGATGGAGTTCGGACAGGCAGCCTATACTGAAAGTGGTAACCATTGACCCTGATAGGGTGGGTTCGGTATGCTCTGAAGTTTGATGTGAATGACCTTGAAAGCATGACAATTTAGAACGAAGGAATAAACCTCGTGCAGGGTTAACCGGTGCAGTTATGCCTCCAGGATATTCGTGTCCGTGCAATCCCCATAGGTTATTCATTCGTACAGGTTGCTTATCTCCGATCACTTCAATTCCTTCTGCCCGTGCCTTAATGATATTCTCAAGTTCAAATTCCTGCACGCCTATTAATTCACCGGCCTTCTCCATAAGAAAATGTTGATACCTTTCTTCATGGTTGCCAAGTTTATAATAGATTTTTGCCTTTGGAAATGTCTTTTGCAATATCGCAAAGAAATCTTTGAAGGAGGCCAACTCGGAGGCGAAGTCACGTTTTTTCGGGTCTTTTACAAACCTGGATAGCTTATGGCAGTCAAGTATATCACCGTTCAAAAGGATGGCATCGGGTTGTTCTTTTTTGCCGTAATCTAGGGCCACCGTTAGGGCTTCTATGTTGTGGTAAGGTAAATGCACATCGGACAATATCAGTACCTTTTTATGGCCCTTAATTGTAAATGGTGCGAAGTCCGACTCAAAGGACTCCGGCAAGTTGTACGGGTTTCGTGGTCTGTCAGGCATTTCGTTTGCTTTATATTTTTGGCGAACTCTTCCATTCCCTACTTTATTCTCAATGTAACGCAGGGAAAATCTTGCATCTTCTACATTTTTATAGGTCAGTTTATTGTCTGCGTACATTATCCGGGCAAGTTTAAGGGTAGGCATATTCCATCCATGTTCTTCCCTGTACTTCAAAGCAATTTCCGACTTTGTCATATATGCGCTTCAACTATCATTTGAACAACCGAAGTCCAAAAGGTACTGCCTGACTTTACAACCTTACCTTGCAATACCCATACACAAAGTATGTCAACATCGCCAACGGAGGTCGTATAAACAAGCGAGTGATTCCCTTGTACGGTTGCAGTCCATACACCGGTCTGCCCGGATGGCTTTTTATAGTAAATTTCAGATACTCCCGGATTGTGCAAATTTGCATTAGCGGTGAGCGTGATTGTGATATTTGTACCGTTGTAGATCATCCGTTGAAATTTTTTGTGATGGTTACGTTATAATTGAAGTCCTTTGTTATAGTTACATTAGCCGAAAACTCTAACAAAGGTACAATCAGATTGGCATCAAAAGCGGTCAGTAGGAATGTTGCCCGGTCTGCTACAATAGATTTCTGTACGCTGAAATTCGCTGCTATACCAGTCAGCGTGAAAGTAGCCCTATCTGCTGCAATTGTCCTTGATGCCGTTAGGCCGGCATCATGCCCAGTAAGGGCAAAGGAACCTACATCGGCAACTAATGTAAATACTAGTGAAGCTATTACCGGCATCCTTATTCTTAGTGGCATAGCTTGTTAGTTTTGAAAATAATAAACTTTAGTGTAATTGATTGTCATATTATCGCTCTACCGATATTGTTTATAAGTTGGGTTATACGGGCATCCAGCAGGGCGAGGTCTAAGGCTTCGCCGATGTGATAAAACGCAATCCTGCCATCGCTTGAAGCCGCAAGGCTACGGGTAAACACGCCGATATTCTGGTTGGCTGGCGTTTGGCTGGTCGTGGATTGCGTGGTGTTGGTGCCGTTACTTCGAATAATATAGGTGTTGCTGGCGTTTCGGTTGGTTCCAATAAATCCACTGGCTGGAAATGCCATGCCATTCGCAACTGACGAGCTGTTACGGTTTCGGGCGGCTATGTTTGCTCCGGCGTTCGCCAAACCGGACGCGCCAGTGTTAATACCTCCCCCACCAATAAGCGCCATGCCAGTGGTATTTGATTGCGCCTCGGTCACAAGCACGGACAGCGAGTAGCTATTCTGCGGGTCGGCGTTGTTGTTCCGGTTGCTGTCCAAATACTTGGTGCTGCCGTCACCCTTCAACCCCGTCTTTCGGTCATAGTCGCCGCTCACGAAGTTGAAATTGGTCGGAGCCGTCCCCACCAGCGGCTGCAATGCGCCGTTCAGCGTGCGAGCACCAGCCATAATGCACGATGCTTTGATGGCGTTCCAGATGCCGTCTGTCTTGCAGCCCGTGATAAATGTGTTGTAAGCAACTTTAACACCTGCCTCTAATGGTAAGCCATCCGCTTGTTCAACTCTATTGATATAACTTAATGTATCGGCATCAAAATACGGTGCATTGCCAAAATCGGCAAGAGCAAATGGATAATTATTATCAATTTGCATTGCTATATACGATTGGTCGGCTATATTTATTCCTCTTGGCATATTATTAAGCTATATCTTCGTTCCAAGGACTGATGTACAATTCGTTTCCGCTTGCAGCAAATGCAACACCGGCGTTATTAATAACACTTATTCTCATTGAATAGGGATAGAGACGTGCCATATTTACAATGGCTATCTTTGCACTTCCTCCTGATGTTAGAGGAATAACATAAATGTCACCACCAATCCTATCTGCTGTATCTGTACCGTCATTGAGAGTTACCCTAACGCTGATAGATCCACCCGTTGAAGGAGTTATTGAACCAAGTTTAATTGTAATTGTTCCGTACAGGTCTAGGTTTGTGCTATTGTCGTATGTTACAACTGAACTCTCTGAACCATTGGCTAAAGAGTTGAGTGTTGTACTTGCGAAGTTAGCTGACCTTGATGAAGGAGTTGCCCATTTTGCTATTGCCATATACTATAAATTTATGCGATTGCTCCCCGTTCTATCCCAACGGAGCGAGCATTCACTTGTGTATTGTTTAATTCTGCCCAACTTTTACCATAAATTGTTACGAGTGCTTGTTTTATAAGGGATAGCAAAATTTGTTTAGTTGTAAAAGAAATTATCCCTGCTGATTGCAAGTTGTCGGCTATTGTATTATACCCTACAAGATATTCCGGTATGTTCATGTCCAAAGTATCAAACCCGTTTAATGCCTCTATGACATTAACACATAATGCTTTAATTGGATTTTGACCGCTTACAGAAAGCTCCTTCATAACAGCATATTCTCCGCCAATGATTAAAAGTCCTTTTATGTCTTTACAAACTATAGAAGTATATTTCTGCACTACAGATGATGGTTGTTCATTAAGCCTATCAGCTATAAACCAGTCAGGGACACTTTCAGGTGTGCATCCAAAGCTGTCTTTATACTGATCAGCTACTTCATTAATTTTAAGAATAAATGACATTTTTTTTATTTAATTGGTTTACTGTAAAGTTAACAAGCCATTACCTGATCAAAGTCAACCTGCAAAGATTCACCACTATTTAAAGTTAGTGAGGTACCGTAATCATACCAACCGATTAAAAGGTCATTTGTTGATGTGTCATTGTAGATTACAATGTAGCGGAATGGTCCGGTGGAACCTCTCGTACTTGTCAGCGTGGTGTCGGCAATCACTAACCTATAAAGACCCGATTTCTGCGAGGATGATGTCCTTGTTAGGTTCCGGGTTGATAAGTTCGTGTAAGAAATCTGCGTGATATTTGATAGCTGCGTATTGCCGGCATTTGGTGCAGAGTTCGTGAGTGCAATAGTTAATTGGTCAGCACCCAGGTCATGCAACTTCTCCGCAACTGCTTCTACGAATGAATCAAATTTGTTGAAAACTGCCATTGTATATTATTTAGGTGTAAAATTAAACTATTTCCGTGATTGAAAATGTGCAAGTGCTGCCGCCACCCTCCGAGCAATGCCATGCTTGTTGGCTTGGTATAACTTCATATCAGTTATGTTACTGACAAAACATACCTCCAAAAGTACATTTTCTGCGTTCGGTCGCATCCATCCGAGTGTTCCCCGTGCGGTCTGCGATTCAGGCTTTACCCCTCTGTTACGAAAACCAAATACGGTAAAGCATTTCAGTAGTTCGGTTGCAAGATCATTCTCAAAGGCAGATGCCTTTTCTGGGACAATTACCTCCGTTCCTTTGGCTTCGGGGTTTGCCGATGCGTTCCAGTGGATGTCCAAAAGTATGTCGCCCTTTGTGAACTTGCCCCGTAGCCAGATTAATGTTTGTTTCAGTGCGTTCTTATCATCATCAATCAGGGCATTGATACCAAGTGCTTTGAGTTCCGATACTATCATATTGCGCAGTTCAATGGCAAGATCACGTTCTATGTAACCGTTCCCCGATGCTCCAGGGTCTGAACCTCCGTGTCCTGCTGATATGATAATCTTCCTCATTTATATTTTTTATAGACAATGTAAAACATGGCTATTAACACAATGCCAAAAATTAAGTGCCAAGGAGTGCGTTTTGTTTCCTTCGTTTGTGTACTTGTTGCAGTTGTTACCGATTGTGCAAAATTCGTTCTTCCCGTTGTGCTATCTTTAGTAATGCCTATCTGTGCAGTTGTAACTTGCTGCTTTACATTTTCATAGATAATTCTTTGTCGAATGCGTGGCACTTCCGTGTAAACCGTGTCGAATATTTCAATTGTTTTCGTCATAAACTCTTGCAGTTCAGTTGTAATCTTCGATGTGTCCACAACTTTTACGTGAACGGTATCACGGACAAATACTGTGATTGTCTCTGTTTTGGTACTTGCTTTGGCTTTCTTACTAACGTTGCACGATACTAATGTTATCAGCACTGCAATGGTTACAATGGTTAGGAAGATGTACCAAAAGTTATTTTCCGGCTTCCGTGTCATGTGGTATTGCATATTCTTCATTTGCTAAAATTGCGGATAATACTTCCAATAAGGTTGGCAGGAAGGCGATGATAATGCCAACGTTTGCCATTTGCTTATCGGTTAATTCAAATACCTGGAATATGGCCATAACGGTCGGCCCTGATAATAGACCTATGACCCGTTTTGCCTTCCGGTACCATTTGGGTGCGTAATGCGATACGCTTGTTAAATTAATGTTTGTCTTTGCCATTTTTAAGTCGTTGTATGTTTACTAAAATTGTGAGTATTGCTGAAATTATGGTGCAGTATGTTGCAAGTTGCGATGAGGTAACGTGTGCAAATAGCCAGAGTCCTACCGTTACTAAAAGTCCTTTCACCGAGGGGATGTCAAAATGCTGCTCCATTGTTTTTTTTTTATACGATTAGCAAAATTATTGAATTTTATTATTTTTAAGTATAGCTTCAAGTGCAGCCAAACGCTTTTCAAGTGATTGGATTTTGTCCTGTTGCTCTTGAATTGCTTTTGTTAATATTGGTATAATATTTTGATATGCAACGCTTAAATGTTTTCCTCCTTCCTTTACCAACCCACTCAAATATGATTTGTTTTTGAATACATTTTGAAGGTCTTGGGCAATGAATCCTGTTTGAATGGTGCTATCGGAGGAATATTGTTTTTTATACTTGTATGTAACTGGTTTAAGTAGTTTCACCAATGCCAAAGAACTATCAATGTTTTGTATGTTTTCTTTGAGAGCGGAGTCCGAACCATTTACATACGCACCTGCACCCCATACGCCTGTACCATTACATTGTAGGTTGTATGCTCCGTTGTCGGTGTTTTGTATTAGCACTTCACCCCCCGAAGTGATACGCATACGGTCGGTAGAATTTGTACCAAAAGAAAGAGCAGCGTTTGCATGATTCCAAATTTTGACACCTGCTGCACCTACATCAGCAGTATTTGCTGCATTATTTACCTCCACTCTTAAATCACCACCTCCAGCATCTGTAAACATATTTAATGATGTCCTTGTACTTGCACCTGTGTTAGAATTTCCAAAAACAATAAATTTACTGGTATTTACATTAGTTCTAATATCCAAAATATCACCCGGATTTTCCGTACCTATTCCGACATTACCACTCACCAATAACCCATTTGTAGGGGCAGCAGTAGTTGTACCTATTGCCATGTTCCCTGCTACTTGTAGGGTGTTGTTGGTGGAGGAGTAGTTGCCTCCGATGTTTAATTGACCCCCAGTTGTGATTGCTGCCCTAACTGAATTGTTGGTAATCAATCCAAGCAAGTGATTTGATTTTGTTCCTATATGACTAACATCTGTTAATGTAGTGAACATCATTGATGTTCCTTTAACTGTAGTTTCAACTAATGATATAGGTTGAACCTGTGATATACTTCCTAAAATAGTTAATGATTCTCCTGCCGTAGGAAATGCAGTAAATATTCCTATTTGTCCACTACCATTTTCATAAATGTTTGAATTTCCTAAACTTGTTGAAGATGTATAACGAGGTATATAGCCAGTTGTTCC
>Ga0172372_10003318_pt1 | contig 23759 bp, 23 predicted proteins | sample LakKiv5m_2_FD_114544 | JGI IMG/M metagenome (GOLD analysis project Ga0172372, IMG submission 114544) | Freshwater microbial communities from Kabuno Bay, South-Kivu, Congo - kab_092012_9.5m | ecosystem: Environmental > Aquatic > Freshwater > Lake | place: Democratic Republic of the Congo...
CGGCATCGGAATAAACCGTCGTTTCCACAAGGCATATTGGGGCTTAAAACCGGAGCGTACTTAAACGTACGTGAGGATTTTAAGACCCAATATAACACAGTGGAACGGCGGTTTAACCGATGCAATTACCCCCTCCCCTCTGGGGAGGGTCGGGGTGGGGATTGAATAGTGGGCACGCAGTGCCCACCACCTTATTACAAGGATAACCCTTGTCGATAATGTTCCGATTCCCAATTGAGCAAGGCACCACACTCTACATCAGATAAAACGGTGGTGGGGGTCTGCCGGTTACATGTATTTAATACCACCCCATAAGCCCACAATTGTTGCAATTGGGCCATCGATAAATGTCGATTGGCCATGATGCCACCCGGTAATAGCCCCCACGCCGTTTGTGAACCAATATAGCTGGCTTGGCTGGCGTATCGGGGCGCAACAGCCCCCAAAAAAACCACATGATCGGGACAAATCGCCCAAGGGGTATCGGGGTTATTCATATGGTGATCGGCAATCTGCTGGATGGTAGGGTCGGTTAGCCATTCGGGATCATCGGGCGATACGTCAAAAGATGGATGGAGCAAATAAGGGGGAGTCTGCAACGGTGGAATCCCTCCCATGGATTGAATCGCAACACCCAACTTGCTGTTAATCTCTGTGAGCGTCGATTGAATCTCGGATACCGTATTTCCACCGATAATTACCCCATGATTCTGTAAAAATACAACCGATGTGTTAGGGGTGAATCGGTCTTGAATGGCCATGGCCAATGGGGCCCCCGGCTTGATATATGGCACCCAAATCCATGAACCATGATGACCCAATATATCCGTTAATAGTTGAGGTGCATCGGCTCGTATCAAAATGGATAAACAGGTTAAATCATGTAAGTGCAATACCAAGCGTTGCGGTAATAACGCATGAAACAAGGTTTCAATGGATGGGCGTAAGGGGCCATCGCTGATAAATGCTTGAACATGACGCGTCGACAATTGATGACGTAAGTTCGATAAGTTAACCGGTACAAACATCGACTCTTGCTCGCATAAAGCCAACCATTTGCCCGATGCCTTTACCCATAGGGTGTCATCGGTTTTCCAAGATGCATTACCCCCTGCACCTTGTACCCAATGCCAATTCGAGGCAATGTCTGCCACATACGAAACCCACTCTCGAATGACCGAATCGGTTAGATGGGGTTCCACTGAGATGTCATCCAATGGGTGAGTTGAGCATAGTCATAAAATCCCAGTGATGCCTGCTGATCCGCAACAGTGTGGGGGTCTAATTTATGAAAAAAAGGAATGCCCAGTTCAATGGCACCCCTCCCGTCGGTTGCTGGATTATCTCCCACCATAATGGTGTCAGCAGGCTGTAACTGGAGCTTATGCAAGGCCAACTCAAAGGGGGCTGGGTTGGGCTTTTCGCATCCCGCTTCTTCACTGGTCACCACATAATGAATGAGGGGATCAATGGCCAAATAAGCCAGTTTTCGGAACTGAATTTGGACCGTTAAATCAGTGACAATCACAATCGGGATTCCCCATAATCGGCACTGATCTAACCAGTTGTAGGCCCCTTCAAATAACACCATGGATCTTAAAAAACAATGCCAATAAATTTGCTCTAATTCCAAGCTGAGTACCACTTGTGATCGTAATCCCAATTGCTCAAGTGCGGTTTGAATATACAACAATCGGTGATGAGATGCGGCGACGGCCCCCAATCGCGATTTGACCATTTGTTTGGCATGGGAAATGGCGGATTCAGCATCGCTGGGCTGAATGGAGGTGTGTCGACATAGGGTTTCAACCATCAGTTGATGCGCCGCCTGGTGGGCGGTTTGATAGGGGTAAAGGGTGTTATCTAAATCCAATAAAATGGCGCGAGGGATGCTCATGTGGGTCTCCTAATCATAAGTTGGAATTAAGACGGGCGAATATAACAGGACAAAGATCACGTATCCCCATTATGGGTGACTCCGATGCAAGGCAAGATGAATGTGAACAGCGGTGAATAATTGCATGAGGCCAAGGGACCCCGACCCCCACTTGGCGTGAGGGTCCAGTAAATTCTCGGCATGGGGAATCAATCGACTGGCAATCAGAGACAAATCATGTTGGTTTGGGTGGCCTTCAATCTGAATTTCAAAATAACCCTCTTTAATCTCTCCCCATGTAACAACCGATAGACCAGCGATCACAATTAAGTCACGTTGTAATCGCTGGAACCATTCGCCATATCGAGAGTGTACAACCAGTCGGCAAGGTCCAATGGGGGCATTGGGAATCAGGGTGTGAAGCGGGATGAGTTTAAACACCAAGTCAGCCCACTCGCGTTGTGGATGAATAAATCGGGTGGCATCCACTCGCCGTTTTTCCATATTGGCCAACACAGACTCCAAAGGATGGCCTCGCTCCCCCACATCTCGGCTGATTTTAAGATGTCGTCGCAACGACTCGTCCATATCCAAATAAATGGATAAATGGCATCGTTTGCGAATAGAGGGTAATAACAAAACATGAAGCCCACTGGCAATTACAAAATCATTGCTGCGTTTTGGGTGAGGGGTACTCATTTTACCAGTATGGTGATTGTATTCTCGACATACAATTTGGGTGCCATTCGCCAAGGTCAATACATCGTGTTGAAAGCCATCCAAATGATTGGCCAAGGGGTTTAAGTGGGTCATCACTTTCCACATGGGTTGGTGGCGATCCCAAGAATGGTAATCATCCCCTGAAATGGTACTCACCGAGTGATGACCGAGGATGTCCCCTACCGCCTGTTGCAGCGTGTCTTTACCCACCCCCGAGTCACCGGCAATACCCAACAAAAAGGGTGTGCGGGATCGTCTGAAAAAAGGATCGGAAATGACCCGATCTCGCCACAGTCGGAACCAAGCCAGCCCACCAACCCCCAATAATAGGGTAAGATTCATTAAGTGGCCTTGTTGAGACACAAATACCCAGATGGGATGCTGTGATAATAGGGTGGGTGGGGTGGGCCATCCTGAAAAATAGGTCAAGGCCAATAGGCTATGCAATACAGAATAAGTGCCAATTAAACCGATTGTAATGCGATCCGATTCGGCTTGTATGAGTATCAAAAAGGGAAATGCCCATAAAATCCAACCTGGAGTGGAGGGGGATAATAGGGCAAGCCCCAAGAATATAAGCCCCGTAATGGTAATAAACAGATTAAAATTAAGTCGACGGGTACGCCAAATACTATAGAGGGCCAACCCATAGGCCAGCGGTAATAAGGCCACCGGATCGGTGCCAATTGACAATGTTAAACTCGCCAACTTTTGTACCTCACGGTTATAAATTAACATGCTAGAAATGGAGCCGGATAATAAGTTGGGTAGCCACAAAAGGGGAGATACCAGCAAGGCTCCCATTACCACTCGTTTAAATTGCTGGCGGATGGCGTTGTTTTTCAAAAAAAATAGCACAAAAAAAGGAGCGGCCAGAATCATGCTAAATTTGGTTGCAATGGATGCCATTAAGGTAGCGCCAACCCACCCAAATCGATGGGTCTGGATGGCAACCAGGGCCACTGTTAACCATGCGATGGGAATTAAATCGTTAAATCCAAGGCCGTAACTGAGCAAAATAGGAATGGGTGATAACCAATAGGTCACCATTAAAAAACGGGGGCGATTCGGAATAAGACGGGTCAGTAGCGTTAAGATGATGAGGTCTGTTATCAATAGGGTGATGGCATAGCCAAGATAAGCGGGGGCACCCATCCAATGGTTGATCATGGTTCCGGGTAATAGGGTCAGCCACATGCTATACCCATAGGGAAACGCCTGGGGGTCACCCCCATGTGCCAGCCATGTGCCCCACGGGTCGAACGACCAGTTGGTCATGCTATGGGACATAAAAGGTACATACCATGTCGATACAATGGATGGGGTTAGAGCCAGTATAAGACCCAATCGGATGAATATCCCAATTAGAAACAATGCCTGAGGCCCCATGAAGGCTTTTAGATGCCGACCGATTCGTACCATTTTAGAGGGTGTTTGGTGCAAATGGCATCCCATTGCCATTGCCCTTGGGTTGAGGCGGTGATAAACGCATCCAAATCATGCGGGCGTCCCTGTAATTCAGGTGAAACGGCACATAATTTAAATCCGGCGGTACGCAAGCAGGCCAAGTCTTGGGATGTAAACCAAGGGCCGTTAAATTGATCGACCCATACCCAATCGATGTCGCCAGATAGGTGCAGGGCTGTTTGTAAGGATTCATATTCAGAGACACGAACTGCACATCGTCGTTCACCCAATCGAGCGGTTTTAACTAAAAACGGAAAACTTTGATCCAGAAAAAAATAGTCCACAATCCCATAATGGGCCATGCGTTGAATAAGGGCCGTTTCGAGCCCTTCTTCTTTTACATTTAAAATTAAGGTGCCATGGTGGTAGTGTGGTAGCCACTCATCAAGCGGGGTGCCCGATTCAAACGGATCATGATGAACAATGAGGGAGGACCCAATCGATCGAATATCAATCTCAACCCCCCATTTCGTGGGGGTTTCTAATAACAACGGAATGGTATTTCGACGGTGGGCAATAATCATGATTGTCGACGCAGTGCAATACTAAATAAAATGGTGCGCTTAATGAATTTGTAACGACCTTTTAGGCCATTATTCCAATTTGATTGCCCATGGATGCGGGGCGCCATCACGGTTGGAAAACGAAGAATGGGCAACCCCTTACGCTTGGCTGCGTGGTACAAGGCCAAATCAAACGCAAAGTCATTGGGTAAATGGGGTAAGGATTCAAAAAAGGACCGAGGGAAAACCGTTGGTTGCCCGTTGATATCCCATAATGGGGTTTGCATGAGCAAGGTTTCAAAGATACTCATACCAATGGTAAAGAATCGATCCATAAGGGGACGACCCGATCGAACCCCTTTAATAAAGGCCGGGGTGCTCCGTTGTCGAATGAGCGTCATGGCAGTGAATACATCCGTTGGGTCGGTTTGTAAATCGGCATGGGTATAAGCCAACCATGGGGTGGTTGCTTGTTGTAAGCCCGTCATGATTCCATGTCCATATCCTTGATTAATGGGTACTCGAATGGATGAAAAAAACGGGGTGTTTTTTAATAGCGACGGCAGAATAGTCGGGGTGTCGTCAGTGGAACCATTATCGACCAATAGAATATGACAGTCGGGGGAGGCGATGGTTTGACATCGGGTAATGAGCATGGGCAATGAGGCCGCTTCATTGTAACAAGGAATCACAAGGGTGATGAGTGTCATTCGAATCCCTTCCATTTGGTATGGGGATGCCGCTTCCATTGAGCAAAGGCACGATCCCAATACAAGGTGGTTTCATAATCGTCAGGTGTTCCCCATCCCAAATAACTAAGTACATCCAAATGGGCACAAACGGCCCCTTGTTCAATGGCCAGGTTAATGACCGAATCCAAATAAAATTCTTCGTTAATACGAAGGTTTTGATCCATTAACTGATCCAAAAGGGAGTGTAGCAAGGCTTGGGACTTAAAGGTAAATAACCCAATAACAATGGGGTCGGTTGCGGGGTTTTGCAAGGGGGTTTTAACCGATATATGATTAATTCGTCCCTGATTTTCCTGAATCCATCCGTACATGTGGGGGTGTCGGATGGCATGGGGCCACCCTCGGTAGCCCCATACAATGATGTCAACCGATGGGTCATGGCATAAAGCCAAATAGGCGTTGGGGTCGTATCGAATCCCATTATCGCAAGCCCCAATGGTAATGGGTGATGGATAGGTGTGGTTCTTTAACATAGCAGCCACGGTACAGGCTTGGCCGTCAGTGGGTGCATCAAGGGTCATCCATTGTAGGTTGGGAATGTGGGTTGTTAAGGAATGATGGAGTTCAGATAAGCCCGCCATGGCATCTCGGCAGGCCACCACGGTTACTTCCGATGGGGGGGTGTCTTGAATGGCTTGTAGGGCCATAGGGTTGCCTCGAATGGGCAACAAGGGTTTGGGCGTGGTGTACCCGGCATGGGCGAAGCGTTGGCCCAGACCTGCCATCGGAAATAAGCGGGTGCCGTGGGGGGGCATTGGATGGGTTTGGGGATAGCTACGAAATGTGGTTGACCACCGCTGAAAGCTTTCCAAATCGTCTGGGGTTCCCCACTGAAAAAAATAGTCAATGGGGATGACATCAATGCGATGCTGGGCTTGTAATAATGGCCGATATGCCATACTCACATAATATTCACCGTTCACAGACAAATTGGCGTGAATCATATCGCTAAAGGCTTGGGTCATTATCGATCCTGATTTAAAATAATAGGTGCCACTAGACGCATATTCCCTTAGACGGTCATCTGTAAACGGTTTTTTTTCTTGTATATCCAATACCCTTCCATTGGTTTCTTTAAGGTAGGCGTAATGGGTCGGTCCTAATGAGTGGGGATGGAAGCCTCGATAGGCGGGAATGGCTCCCATAACGTCAGATTGGAGGCAGTGCGCTTTAATACTCGGCCAATCCCAAATACATGAAAAGTCGCAATAATTAACCAATACAGGTCGATGGGGGTCGATCGAACATTGTTGAATGGCATGAACCGGCCCCAGTTGATGGGGTGGAATCCCCACAATACGAGCGGTTGGGCAGGCATGTAATAAAATAGATGCCATATGGTAATCAGGGTGATCCAAATGGGTTTGATTACAAATAAATGTAATATCCGTTTCGCCAGGAAATAAGTCCATGATGTGGGTAATAATGGGTAGTCCATCCACCGGAATCAGTGGTTTGGGGATGGTATAACCCGCACGCCGGAAGCGTTCTCCAAATCCAGACATCGGGATCACAATTTGAATTGATTGAGAGGTGGTAGTCATATTGGATGCAACGATCCTATCATATATTCCGATAATAATAGGAGAGGTAATTATGTTGAAGGGGTTGGGGTATGACAAAGTGGATGGTAATGCTAGCGGTACTAATCATGGTGAGTGGATGCGGACACGTCACCCAGCAAACGGTCCAACCCAATTTGCAAGGTAAACGCTGGTCCTACGCCCACCGAACCGATACGGGTTTAAATTGGAGGGGCGAATTCAGTGAGACCCACTTTAGCGTGGGGGTCGAATCCGAAGAGGATACGGAGTTAACATGGCAACGCAACCCGGTATCAGTGGCGGTGGTTACCCAAGATGCTGCTGGTGAAACATGGACATGGGTTGTGGCCAATCATCGGGTTTATACCATATCACTCATGCGGGGGGTTGCTTGGCAATACCAACAATCGATGGTTTGGCAGGGAACGCCTGTGGCGGTGGTGCTGGCTTATTTCCATCACGATCAAATGGTTGAATTAAAGATACCGGTAACCCGTGTAAAATAAGTGAGTGGTTCAGTCCAACTTGGGTCTACAAATTGGGTCATCATTTAAGCCGATTCAATAATCCGTTGATCGGTTAAAATGACTTTGGTGTCATTCGGCATGATATCGCCCAAAAGCCCTGATTCGACCTTTAATCGTTCCAAGGTGGCTTTTAATTGTTTGGCTTGTTGGCGCAATTTGACATGGTTGGGTTGACCCTCCAATGCGGCCAAGATACGCAAGAAGTCTTCTCGCATTAATCCGTACATGACCCCATTAATATCATTGGTCCATTGGCGCAATTCTGATTTCGAGGGCATGGCTTGTAACTTTTTGAGACCAACCATGGCTTTTTTTAATTTCTTTCGAACCAATTCCCACTCTGGCCCACTAACACTCATGAGTCCAGCTCTTTCGGTTAACCCTTCTTTTAATAAGTCCACCCACTTAACTTTGGCATCCTCGATGGCGGTTTGGCTCATCTCCATCCATTTTTCTTCGCTTAAGGCCCCCGAGTCGATTAGCTTCTTTTTTAAGCGAGATAATTTAAACTTAATTTCCATTTGATTCACCCATCCGGAGGCCATGACGGATTGTAATAACAGTTGCTGTAATCCCCACACATCGGATGAATGCTCTGCAGACAGGGATTCAATGGTAGATGGCGGTTGTCGTCGCCGTCCATCAGAATCGGTGTCCATTTGGCTTAATTGTGAACCGGCTGGTGCCAAAAAAGGTAATAACCCCAATTGGTCCATGCGGGTCATAATCGTTTTAAAATACCGCGAGGCGTCATATGAAATGGCGTTGCAAAACTGATTCATCTCATTCATGGCTTCACTCAGTTTGGCTACACTTAATGTTTTAGCCCGAACTTCAATTAGTTTTTCATCCAATACTTCAGTAAAAAAACCGTGTAATGACTTTTTAACATCGGCTCGTAATGCGTTGATTGAGGCAATCGATTCAATAATTCCCGATTGTAATCCCATGGTTTCAAGTTTTTTATATTCGGTTGAAACCGCATATAAATCAGTATTAAACCGATTGGAATATCGCAATAACAAATTAATGTAGCCATCATGAATGGTGGCCGTCAGGTCTTTTTTTACAAAGGCATGAACATTGTGCTCAATATCGGCCACCTGGCGATTGGATAATCCCAGTTTGAGCAATTGGGTACGATCTTGGGTGGTGCGTTCTTTGAGGCCCGATCGGGGTAAAATCATGGATTTGGTGAATCCGGCAATATACGTTTGGATGGCTGGTTGCAACTTGGCAGGGTCGGTTCCTAGCGATTTAAGATACTCTTGGGCCGTTTGGTGATGCCGCCGCACTTGAGCCCGATCCCGATCTTTTTGGATGGGGCGGTCTCCAGTACGCACGGGGTCAGTGTGTGGATCGGTGTCACGGGTGATGGTGGCATGATCATCCAGATCCTCGGGTTTATCCAATTGCTTCATCATCATATCGGTTAATTTTTGATTTAATTTGGATTGTTGGGCCAGCTCTAACAATGATTGGGGACTCATGCGCGATACATACGCTTCAAACATGTCCGTTTTATTTGGCTGGTCATCGGTAAAATGCCCTTTTTGTTGCTGGGCATCCTTTGACTTTCGATTGATTTTGGAATGGGGAGCGGTGGGGGTCTCCAATTCTGCAAAATGTTCAATAACCACTTTCTCGAGTTCAGCTTGGTCGCCACGTTCGGTTTCATTGGGCCCACCTAAATTGGGATTAATGCCATTCATTATTGCTGATACCCTTTGTTGGAATTGGGGTCCAGTAGTTGTTGACCAAGGGCAACCAATTCTTTGGTTTTATCCCCCTCCAATCGGCGCAATTCAACCCGTCGACGATGGGTTTGCTGGGTGGCTTTTTGAATATATTGGCCCACCCGACTCATTTTTTTTTGCGTATCCAAATCCAACAGGTGGGTATGGCCATAATGGGTGTAATGATAATCCATGCGATAGGTTAACACATCTTTTTCCTGATTTAACTCATCCAAAATTTTAGATAGCTGGGCAATGTGTTCCTGTGTTAATCGACGATTCCCCCAATAGTCGGGGTCACCCAATAAGGCCATTTGCTTGATTAATTGGGTTTTGGTGGCTTTAAATAAACGCAAGGCACGGCGTGCTTTTTTGGTGCCACCCTGTAGAATTTCAGTCATTTCCGATGAATAAATGGCTTCCGACATCGACTGAATGTTTTGGGATATCGCCCCCTTAATGGCCGTTTGTTGAACCTGTTTTAGGTCATCTGGGGATACCCCGAGTAGGGATAAAATGCGAATCAGCATGCCCGCTTTGAGTTCAGCAAATCGTGACACAAAATAATTAGATGAGCGGCTTTGTACCACGGCTTGAGATAATGATTCCTTAAACCGATCAATGCGTGGGGACAATTCAATTTTATAGGCGGGGTTGTTGGCTATAACACGCTGTCCGGATAAATCAATGGCACTCATTAAGGGCCATTCCGATTGCGAGCTAAGTTCAAAACCACCAGATTGATTGCGTTTCCATTCAACCGATCGAATACTGGCCCGATCACCCTGATTTTGGGATAAGGTACCACTCGAATTGGGTTTGGATGCCATGGGGGCTACTTTTTCTTGGCTGTGTTGTTGCAAAGAGGGGGCGTCTTTGGCATCCAATTTTTTATTTTTTTCACGCAACTGGGTCTGAACGGCCTGATAATAGGTATTATTCAAAATATCAGATAGTTTGTCTTCGTTACCTCTAATGGGTTCTTTCATATTCCACCTATATTGTTATGAACGTTTGGCCTTTTTTTCTTCTTTGGCCAATTTGTCCGACAGTGCTTTCCGTTTTTTCTCATCGATTTGTTGTTGTGCTTGGGCTTCTTTTCGGATTTTGATTTGCTCAGATTCCGCTTGTCGTTTTTTGATTCGATCCCTCATTTCTTGTAGCAAGCGGCGGGCTTCACTTTCTTTAACTTCTTCTACGGCCTTGTCATAATCCGCTTTTTTAGTGCGATGTGAACTTCGCTCAAGTTGGTTCATAACAGATCGGGTAAACAACCCCTCACCCAATCGGGAGGTTACTTTTGTTTCCAATAATTCGGATGCATCTTTCCAAAAACTGGTTTCAAAGATCGAACGGTCATAAATGGCGTCTAGTCGCAACTGATAACCAGGGGAGCCAGCTGTAATGACCTCTTTGGAGCGAGAGGTGCCAGAATTGTCCACCAATTGCACAAAGGTGGGTTGCCCATTATCGGTAAATCGTTGCCCAAATAACCCAACAATGGGTTCAAGTAGGGCCACCAGTATACGCAGTTGATCCCCAAATTGATTGGCATCGGCGGCACGAGCAAAGGTAATACTTAATGATCCCCGATTGGGTTTCCAAGACAAGGTGTCGCCATCCCATTCTTGCCACGTGGCCATGTTGGCTACGTTGCGTTTGATATCACCTGTTTTGGACGAGGCGACAATGGTGCCATCGGTTTGGGAACGGGTTGAAAGTCCAGACAATTCTTTGTACAAACCCAATACGGTGTTATACACCATCTGGGCATTTTCGATTTGGGCTTTAGGGGTATCCCCTGTTGCCAACAGGTTCAATAAATCAGGTAACGTCACAAATGTGCCATTTGCCGCTTGTATTTTAATATCGGTTCGTCGTCGTCCATTAATACGGGTTTGGTCTTGTACCTCTAAGCTAAAGGTGCCAATTTGATATTCTTTTAATGTATTTTGAATGTCTTCGGCCACATCGTTCGGAAGACCCAAGCCTTTAATATCAACCTGATTGGCGTCGAACCCCTCCCCCACCCTGCCCAAGGCATCCAATTGTTTTCCATTCTCCAACGATTTCATCAATCTTTTTAATTGGGCGGCGCTGAGTTGTGAAAACTGATCGGCATCCAGTTGTTTTTTGGCTTTAAAGCGTTTCGTTAAATAGTCCTGCTTTAGTTCGGTTAAATAATCTGAAATCATTTTGTCTTTAAAGCCAAGCGTATCCCCTTCGCTGGATAGGGAAGTTGAGTCGGTAAAATTACCCAAGTCTTTGGTTGTGGCCATCAGCGGGGCTAATGCAGATAACAACCCAAACGGTAGCAATGTGGTTAAATCCAACTGGTGTCCCACATGATCCCACCATTGGGTGACACGGCCACTCACACGTTCCCGCATGGTTTGCATGGCATCGAGGGATGCCTTATCGGTTTTATCGATCAAGCTTTTTTCATATTGGCTACTGGGCATGTCAATGGCATTGCCAAAAATTTCCCGTAATACATCATCCACCCGCGTGCTGGCTTCCCATAGGCGATTTACAAATCGGAATGTGGTTGGTTCTTTCCAAGATTGCCATATATTTGATTCTAAAATACCACTAAAATTGGTATGAATATCAAATTGATCGGTACCGCTATCCGTAAAGGGATCGGCCACATTTTTAATGCTCAATGATGTGGAGTCGCGACCGTATGGGTTTTTCAGTTGTTTGAGTACAGTGGCAGGTAATTGGTTTAAATTGGTGTTGGCAATATCATCGATGGTTTGATTAATCGTTTTCCAGAACATGGGGTCTAATTTTTGAATAATATTCCGAGGCGTCATGGATTGGTCGTGAAGGGCTTTAAAATAAGGGCTCGACTGAAATAAGTTGAAGTTTGCCGTGTCCCCTTCTTTAAATGGGTTGGTATCCATTCCATGTAATAAGTTTAAATTATGGGGGGATGTAGCCCGTTCACCTGGATTTTCTGCCACCCATTCTAAGAACTTATGATCGTATACCTCCGACTCAATCGATTGATCGGTTGGTGATGAAGACGGAATTAAATTGGGTAAATACACATAATTGGGATCTTTTACTTTTTCGTAATTGGCACCTTCCTTTAACTGATCGACTTTGGCCAATACGTCTTGAGGCACAAATGCAAATCCTTCATATAATTTTCCAATGGAGCGAACGGCGGCCAATCGGGTATCGTTCTCAAGGGTAGATGCCACCGGCGAATCGGTGTTACGAGGGGTATTAGACAATCGGGGCATGTTTTGTTCAGTTTTGGCCATGGTTGTTTTAAAAGAGGGTGGCTCGGATTCATTCGAAACAGCCCCGTATGATGCCAAGTCTAGTTTCTTAGATTCAATCAGGGGTAGTTGCCGAGGAAACATGGTCGGCTTCATTTTCCCCATCATGGCACTGGGATCAAGGACATCCATCACACCACTCCTTTTGCAATTATCACGCCATTATTGTAATTGCCACAACCGTTTTTCGTTGGCCAATCCCAACTTAGACAGCCCAGACATGGTATCTTTATTGAAGGTTAATGATTCAATATAAATCTGTAAGGCATACATGCCACCCAATGAATTGGAATCAACCAACAAGCCACTGCTGGTTCTAATTTTACCTGTATTGGTAATTTGATTTTGAAGGTTACTCATCTCTTCAACATAAACAGAATATGACCGATATTCACCGTATGCAAAATCGTAGACACCAGGGGTCTTATCAAGATTGGCAGGGGACATTAAGGCCCCGGATAAACCATCTGGAAAAATATTGCCGGTATTTAACCCTGCCATATTTCATCACCACATTTCATAATCATTATAATGACGATACTCTTGAGAGCATTTGTCGTTCAGCGTTCAACAATCCATCCGATATGGAATCAAATACTTGTTTTGCACTATTCATGTATTGCATGTGCATATTCAACCCCATCATACCCCCCATGCTATTACTCTCAATGGTTGAGTTTCCAACATTCAGGGTTCCGCTCTTATTTAACGTGTTCAGAATACGGGCATATTCATCTTGAAAGGCATGAAACGATGCATATTTAAACATTTCGGGTGAATGAGTCACTCGATTGTCACTTTGTAATCGTTTGGCAATACTACCTTCTTTTCCAAATAACCCAACCACATCGCTCATGATTTACTCCCTCATCCCCTTATGAGGCACCTACCTCATAAGGGGTATGACTCAACCTACTGTTTAGCCGCCTGAGCCAACTCACTACCTGCTTTATTGGTATTTTTTTGAACACCTTGTGGAATACTAGTTCCCACTTGCATGTTCATTTCAGCATGTTGAATCTGGACGCTCTGGCTCACCAATTCGCCCATTGTGGTCTGTGCTGTTTGCCCCACTTTGTCTTTGATATCCCCCATTGTTGTAACATAAGTATCAGCAGACTCTTTTGCAGACCCAGCTCTATCATCAACCGTTTTTAATTCAACCATAAAGAACTCCTTTCATTGTGTGTCAGCTCACGAATGTGACACATACTATGATTTAAATCGACGAACCCGCCCCAAAATATGTATCGATTTTTTTGAATATTGTTTGGGTAGTTGGGCCGATGGTTTGCGAGGGGGTTAGAAAGAATCGATACTAGAAGGCTTTCATCATTTTTGGTTAACATGTAGGATACTTATTTTGGTCCCCTATATTTTTAACAATCGAGCCTCTAATGATGAGCCAACGCCCCCTACTTATTTTATATTTTGTGGTTGCAACCGAACTCATTGGGTTTGGGCTGGTGATTCCTATTTTACCCCAAATTGGGTTGCAATTTGCATCATCTAATTTGATGCTGAGTGGGTTGGTGGCCGCTTATTCGGCCAGTCAATTCATTGCGTCACCCGTATTAGGGGCATTATCCGACCGATACGGCCGAAAACCAGTATTGGTAGCGAGTAAAATGGGGTCATTATTGGGGTATTTATTATTTGGTTTTTCAACCAATTTTACAATGATGTTGGTATCACGCTTATTAGATGGATTTACGGGGGGGAATATCTCCACTGCACGGGCGTATGTGGCCGATGTAACGTCGGAAGCGGATCGCCCCAAGGGCATGGCGGTGATTGGCATGGCATTTGGTACCGGTTTTATTTTAGGGCCAGCCTTGGGCGGGGTGTTATACAATGTGGGAAATATGGGGCACTTGGTACCTGGACTGGTGGCGGCCTTTTTATCCTTATTGGCTACCATTATTACCATTTTATTTTTAAAGGAACCCCCCATTCGGCGTTCGCATCGGTTGGAAATAAAGCCCATGGTACAGGCGATTTGCCATCCTTTGGTGGGGGTGATGTTGGCATGTCAGGGGATATTCATGATGATGTTTTCGGCATTTGAAAGCACCTTCTCCGTTTTTACGTTTCAACAATTTGGTTTGACTGAGCAACAAAATAGCACCTTGTTTTTATATATTGGCCTCCTATCTTTGCTCATCCAAGGGGGAATCGTCCGACGAGCCCCCAAAAAATTAGGCACCATAACAGCGGTTGGCATGGGTGTCACCGGACTGGCTTTTGCGGGCCTGTACATGGCCCCATCGCCGATGGCCTTATTGGGGAGCTTGGCTGTTTTGGCGTTGGGGGTCGGATTGGTGAATGCCTATTTGCCGGCATGGGTATCAACGCGGGCTCCCGAGCAATCCCGTGGGGCGATGATGGGGGTGTTTGAAGGTATAGGAAGTGGGGCTCGTGTGGTGGGACCATTCATCGGATTTGTATCGGTACTAAGCCCTTTATCGGGAGGATTTGGCCCCTTTGCTTGGATTTGCCTAGGGTTGGCAATCGTAATGGGGGGCATTGGTTTTATAAGGAGGGGAACGTGATTAAATTTCAAGGGGTGGGTATTCATTCGGGTCAGCCGTGTTCGGTTGAATTAACACCGTTGCCAGTTGGTTCGGGCATTCAATTTAACCAAGGGGGCATCATTATTCCGGCCTTGTCTTGCTATTGTGTGCCCCAGTCTCGTGCCACCGTTTTGGCCCATCACGGCCAAGTGATTGGCACCCCTGAGCATTTATTATCCGCCATGGCGGGCTTGGGTATTACCGATGTGGCCATTCACATGAATGGTCCGGAATTGCCCATTCTAGATGGGTCGGCGGCCCCCTTTGCAGAGGCATTGCAATCATGGCCTCGAAATCGCAATCCACCCCTAGCGATTGTTACCCCCCTTCATTATCAAGCAGACGACACTGAATTGAGTATTTACCCTTCCCCCATCTCGCGATGGACAGTGATGATCGAATACCCAGATTCGGTGGTGGGGCAACAATGGATAGATTGGGTGGCCTCTCCCGATTCGTATATTCACGAGATTGCCCCTGCACGAACCTATGGCTTTGATCATGAGCTAGAGGCCTTAACCGCACAAGGATTGGCCAAGGGTGCCAGTTTGCAAAATGCGATTCTCATTACAGCATCTGGGTATGCGGGTCCTTTGCGATTTCACAACGAACTGGTTCGACATAAGTTATTGGATTTAATGGGTGACTTGGCCCTGATTGGGGTGGCGGTGAAGGGGCACGTGGTGGCCAAATGTCCCGGCCATCGGCATAACACGGCGTTTGCCACGCTCATTCGAGACGCATTGCAGTGACACACCCCATTCAAGACCGCTGGCGTGAGGTAACCCAAGCCATTCATGCGCACCATCCCCAAGTTGCGGTAATGGCGGTGACCAAATCCATGGATGTGGTGCAAATGCGGGCCCTGATGGAAGCGGGGGTGACGGTGATTGGTGAAAATCGGGTGCAACCTGCCATTGAAAAATTTCAATCGCCCCACCTAACAGAGTGGGTGCCACGGGTTCAAAAACACCTCATTGGACCTTTGCAACGCAATAAAATAGGCAAAGCGTTGGCGTGGTTTGATTGTATTCATGCCATAGATCGGTGGTCGATTTTGGAGGCATTATCGGCACACCAAATCGACGCCGCAGTGCCCATTCGGGGGTTTTTGCAGATCAATACGGGTAATGAACTCCAAAAATCAGGTTTTTCGTACCAAGACGTATTGAATCACCATCATCGATTATTTTCGTTTCCAAATATTCAAATTAACGGTATAATCGCCGTTACGCCATATCATGAAAACCCTGAATTAAGTCGTCCTTATTTTAGGGAAACGTGTCGAGTATGGCAGTTTCTTTCTTCCATGTATCCAGATTGTCGGGAACTCAGCATGGGCATGAGTCATGATTATCATGTGGCCATTGAAGAAGGAGCAACCATGGTTCGATTGGGGTCCGTATTGGTAGAATCGTGACTAAATAACAGAGGAGGCAACATGACACTTGGTCAAAAAATGAAGGATTTTTTTGGATTTTCGGAAGAAGAAGAATTTGAGAATGAGTCTCGTCCAGTTCCGCCCCAACCCACCCCTATTCGAGCGGGTAAACCCCTTATTTCAGTATCCACCACGCGATCTTTTCCATCAGCTGAAATTAAGGTGGAAGAACCTCGTATATACGAGGATTCGTTGCAAATAGCCACTCATTTGCGAGAAAACAAGCCAGTTATCATTAATTTAAAGCATTTGGATACCCAGTCGGGCAAGCGACTCATTGATTTTGTTTGTGGAACAGCATACGCCATTAATGGCCACATGATGAAGATTGGGGAAAACATATTTTTATTTACGCCCGCCACTGTTTTGATTGAGTCGGGGGAAAAATCAGCTTTGGAACGTGGTATTAATCAAGAGGAACGCGAAACCTTTTTCCGTCGTCAGCCGTTGTAATTATGACGGTTCATTGGATGGCATTGATGACGACAGTCGAAACCTTAAGGGGGCCCAATGGGTGTCCGTGGGATCGGGAGCAGACATTGGCTACCTTATCTCCTTATGTCATTGAAGAGGGATATGAGTTAGCTGATGCCATGGTGGAGGGGGATCCAAATCATTTAAAGGAAGAATTGGGGGATGTTTTGTTTCAGGTAATGTTGATTGCACAATTGGCATCAGAGGAGGGTTGGTTTGTGTTGGATGATGTGGCCCAAACAGCCAACGACAAAATGATTCGGCGGCATCCCCATGTATTTGGAGAAACCAAATTGTCCACATCGGATGACGTGATTGCCCAGTGGGCGAGCATTAAGGCGAGGGAAAAAATAGGGCAACAGCAGCATCCAGTGCAAGCCATTCCGCGCCAATTGCCGGCCTTGCAACAACAGGCCAAATTGCAAATCATGGCCCAGTCAATGGGGCTGCCCACGCCAGCGGGGGATATCCCATCCATCCAAGCGTGGGTAGACCAATTGCAGGCGGGGCCTAATGAGGCGGTGGTGGGTGGGCTACTAAGGGAAGTAGTGGCATTTTGTATCCACCATCACATGCAACCGGAGTCGATTGTATCAATAATGAATCAGCATGATCGAGGGGTGATTCTGGCCCATTCTTCAGACCCATCAGAAGGGGTGGTTTAACATGGGATATTTGGCAACATTTTTAGCATTTAATCTGATTATTTTTATCCATGAGATGGGTCATTTATGGGTGGCTCGTTGGGGGGGGATTGCGGTTAGTGAATTTTCGATTGGTATGGGGCCTCGATTATTCCATTTTACCATTCGATCAATTCGGTACTCATGGCGATTATTTCCCATTGGTGGGTCGGTTCAAATCGTGGGAATGGGGGATGAGGACGAGGTTGCAACCAATGGGACCTCGTATCGGCAGACATCCGTGTGGCGACGATTTTTAGCGGTGGTTGCGGGCTCTGGGGCCAATATATTGTTGGGATTTTTGGTGTTTTTGGTGTTGTTTAGTGTGGTTGGTATTTTGTCGCCTACCACCAAAATTCAGTCCATTCGTCCCCACACGCCAGCCAGTGAGGTGTTGCAGGTAGGGGATGTGATTCTGGCCATGAATGGTAAGCAAGTGACTGATGTAGAAACAGACTTAATTGCCCCGTTGCAGGCTTGGGGACGTCGGCCATTGGATTTAACCATTCAACGACAGGGGGATACTCAGGTGGTGTCGTTAACCCCCATTCAACAACGGAAACGGACGGTGATTGGGGTTGAGTTTGGGTTGCAAAAAATACCTGGTACTACCCGCCCGTTATCCGTATTGCAGCATGCAACGATGATGACGTGGCATACATCCGTTCGAAGTATTCAATCGATTTATTGGTTAATAACGGGGGCGGTGTCACTGAATGAAGTAACGGGGGTGGTGGGAATGGTGCAGGTGGGTGCCTATGGGTATAACAGTGGGTTGGTTCAATTTTTGTCGTTATTGGCTGTGATTAGTATCGGGTTGGGGGTGGTTAATTTATTGCCTTTGCCGGTATTAGATGGGGGGCATGTGGTACTTTTGGCACTGGAAGCCATTCGTAAGAAACCATTGCCTTTGGCCATCGAAAATAAAATTGCGTCTGTTTTTTTTGCGTTATTAATGGGTTTAATGGTACTTTTCTTATTTAGTGATATTCGACTATGGAATCAACGACACCAACAATTTTCAACCCATCGGACACAACCATGACAGTATTGAACACCCATTTTTTGACGGAACTAGCCAGCTCAATTCGATCGTTGTCGATTGATGCGATTGACGCAGCACGATCGGGACATCCTGGTTTGCCATTGGGTTGCGGGGATATTTTCTCGGTATTATATGGCCACTTTTTGACCATTCATCCGATGTATCCCAATTGGATTAATCGTGATCGCTTTGTGTTATCCGCCGGACATGGTTCGGCGGGGTTATATGCCGCCTTGCATTTGTCGGGCTTTAATGTGTCACAAACCGATATTAAACGGTTTAGGCAATTGCATTCACCCACGGCAGGGCATCCAGAATACCGCGAAATAGATGGTATCGAAACCACCACCGGTCCTTTGGGGCAAGGGTTGGCCACGGCTGTGGGGATGGCGTTGCAAGGCAAACATTTAAAAGCCACATGGCATGAGTCGATTGACTATCAAGTGGTGGTTTTGGCTGGGGATGGGTGTTTGATGGAGGGCGTGTCAAGTGAGGCATCATCCTTGGCCGGTCATTTGAAGTTGGATAATTTGGTGGTGATTTATGATGCCAACTCGATTTGTTTGGATGGGCCCATTTCAGAATGTTTTACCGAGGATGTCGCGGCGCGGTATCAAGCGTACGGGTGGAATGTGCTATCCATTGATGGTCATGATCTATCGGCGATTGGGGTGGCATTGGGGGCCGCTCGCCAGCATCAGGGTCAACCCACTTTAATTATTGCCACCACCATTATTGGGAAGGGGTCTCAGGTGGCTGGTTCGAGTGAGGCGCATGGTAAGCCACTGGGTGCGGTGGAAAGTAGTGCAACCAAACAGCGTTTGGGGATTCCAGACAGTCCATTTTGGGTGTCGGAGCATGTGGCTCCAGCGATGTCTGTTCATCATGCCAACGTTGAGACAACGATTCAGGCGTGGAATCGCCAAATAGAAGCCGCGGGTTGTTCATTGCCCCCTTTGGCGTCTGAGCATCCACAGCTGGCCACAACGTTGGCGGCGATTGAATCGATGACGATGCCATCGGGTGCAGCCACTCGTGTGGCGTCCCATCATGTGATTCAGCAGGTGGCCACCTTATATGATCGGTTAATTGGGGGGTCGGCTGATTTATCCTGTTCTGATAGCACATGGATGAAGGGGCAGTCGGCCATGACAGCCGATGATTTTAGTGGCCGAAATATCAAGTTTGGGGTTCGAGAATTTGCAATGGGTGCGATGGCATCTGGGCTGGCATTGGGTGGAATGTATCGGCCATTTTGTGGCACTTTTTTAACGTTTTCTGATTATATGAAGAATGCCATTCGATTGGCCGCCATGATGAAGTTGCCAGTGATTTATCAATTAACCCATGACAGTATTTTTTTAGGCGAAGATGGTCCCACGCACCAACCAGTTGAGCATTTGGCTAGTTTGCGATCCATTCCACAGTTAACGGTTTTTCGTCCTGCGGATGGTGAGGAAACCAAAGCCGCTTGGATTCATGCCTTGCAATCTGATGGGCCCACTGCATTGGTATTATCCCGCCAAAATCTACCTGAAACCGGCTTAACCCAAGTTGCGGGGGCGTTGCAGGGGGCGTATATATTACAGGCATCGCCGGATGCACGGGTGGTGCTGGTGGCCACTGGGTCGGAGGTAGCCTTGGCCAAGTTGGTGTGGGAGGCGTTAACCGAAAAGGGTGTTTCAACCCAATTGGTTAGCATGCCATGTTGGGAGCAATTTGAGCGACAAACAAAAGCGTATCAAACCTTGGTATTGGGAGAAACTCCCCAGTTAAGGGTATCCATTGAGGCTCAATCTGATTTTGGCTGGCATCGTTGGATTGGTCGTGAAGGGTTGGCCATATCGGTCAATCGATTTGGGCATAGTGCCCCTGCATCAGATTTGGCCACAGAATTTGGGTTTACACCCGAATCAATTGTGGCCCGCATTACCGAGGCGTTAACATGATTCGGATTAAACGGCTTCGAAAAGTATACCCCAATGGGTTTGTTGCATTAGAAGATGTGGACTTGCACATTACACGCAACGAGTTTGTGTATTTGGTGGGGCAATCGGGCGCGGGTAAGTCGACATTGTTAAACATGTTATATCGTGCGGATGTGCCAACGTCGGGGGAAATTTATATTGATAATATTTCATTAAGCGGTCTGGCCCCCAAGCAGGTCCCCTATTTGCGGCGTAGTATCGGGGTTATTTTTCAAGATTATAAGTTATTACCCAAACGAACCGTCTATGAAAATGTGGCATTTGCGTTACGTGTGATGCATTTTAGTCGGTCTCGGATTCGGCGTCAGGTGACCCAGGTATTGGAACTGGTTGGGTTGCAACAGAAGATGAGTCATTATCCCTCCGAATTATCGGGTGGGGAGCAACAGCGAATTTGTATTGCCCGGGCGATTGTGAACAACCCACCGGTGTTATTGGCGGACGAGCCCACAGGTTCGTTGGATCCGGACACCTCATGGGAGATTATGCAGTTATTGAGTAAAATTAATGCCCGACAAACCACGGTGGTGGTGGCCACGCACAACAAGGCGATTGTAGATGATATTCGAAAGCGTGTGGTGGCGTTGGAGCATGGTCGCATTGTCCGAGATGAGCAGCTGGGGTTATATCACGCATGATTCGAGATTTTATCTTCTTTTTTTCTGAAGCATTGATTAGTATTCGCCGATCCGGTTTGATGATTGCTATTTCAATTGCCACGATTTCAGTATCCTTGGTTATTTTTGGTATATTTTTATTAATATCGGCGAATATTTCTAATTTATCTCATTTTTTCTCGGCCAAGTTAGAGGTTCGGGTCTACTTAAAAGACCAAGTGGCCCAAACCGATATCCCCCAACTAAAGGCTCAATTTGAGTCGATGCCCCATGTCAGAAAGGTAGAATTTATTGATCGTGATGTGGCTTGGGATGATTTTAAGAAGAACTTTCCAACGATTAAACTCAATTCAATATTAAGTAACAACCCCCTTCCCCATGCGTTTCGGTTGACGGTATCCGAGACGGAGCAAATTCCGTCATTGGTTACGTCGATTCGAACCCTTAAGACGGTGGATCATGTAAGTGAGATGGGGGAGTATGCCAACCGTATTGCGACATTTTCGAAATACACCCGTATTGCTGGGATTATTTTGGTGAGTTTGCTAACCATGGCAACCCTGTTAATTATTGTGAATACCATTCGATTAACGGTGATAGCCAGACAAGATGAAATTAGTATTATGCAATTGGTTGGGGCAACGGTGTCTTTTATTCGATGGCCGTTTATTATTGAAGGGCTTATTATTGGGATTATTGGTGCGGTGATTGCGATTACCTTTTTATCGTTTGGGTATTCATTATTGGTGGTTAAATTTCAGCAGAGTGTGCCATTCGTGCCCATGTTATTTGATCAGATGGCCTTAAATTTGATTTATTTAACGGTGTTTGCTTTGGGGACCACACTGGGGATTTTTGGGGCTTATTTATCAGTTTCTAAAACGGTTCAGCAATATTAGGAGGGTTATGAATGCTAGGGTTTTTTAGACGGTATGCCCCATGGTTTGCAATCAGCGTGGTGATTGCATTGGTGGTTTCATTGGGAGCTGGGGTTTTTATGTTAAATCCCAAGCAATCAACCTCATCGGATGTTAGAAGTATTGGGTCGGTTGGCCCCATTCCAATTATGGAGGGTTCGTATTCCAGCCAATTACAAAGCTTATTACGCTCATATGGTATTGATCCGAATGCCATTTATGATCCGGAAACGATTGAAGCGATTCAATTATCGGCCTTGGATTATGCCATTAATACCTCGGTGTTATTGTATGAGGCGACCAAAGCGGGGTTTAAGGCGACTCATTCAGATACTGAAGGAACACTGGCGTCGATTATGTCACAATACAAGGTAACCTCTGAATCGGAATTAAAAGACCGGTTACTAAAAGAAGGGGTGGATTATGATCGATTTATAGAGGGAGTTCGGGAGTCGGTCACCATTCAACTTTACTTAAATCAAGTTAAGTCCGCGATTACGTTAACGGAGCAGGATGTATTAAATCAATATATGACGGTGACCTACGATGAGCTATTTATTCCATTGTCTCCGACGGTTAATGGGGCGGATACGGCGAAGATGGTGGTGGCTCAGTTGTCGACCCAATCGTTTGACACCTTATTGCAAAAAGCAATCCAAGGGCAATTAGGGCGTGTGCAAGGGATTGTGAAGCGGGTAGTTGAGTCGCATCAGTTGCCGTTGGTATTGGAGCGGGCGGTATTTTCAAGACCATTGAATGATGTATCGGGGGTAATTGAAAGCACATTTGGCTGGCACGTGATACGGGTTCAGCAACGGATGCCGAAGCCGCGGCCATTAACCATTAATTACACAGTTGAGTTACCAAAGGTACAAGAGATTAAAGATCGACAAGCCTTTACGGATGTGGTGAAGCGTGCGATTAGCCAATATGGGATTACGATTACGGATCCTTTTTTATACCCATTATTTGAAAAAGCGAATAACCGACTAGACAAGGCATTAATGGGGTATGCGAGGGTATCGTCATTGGCGCCGGTTGATCCACGCCCGCATTATTTGTCGAGTTTGGTATATTTGCAGATGCAAAACCAAGTTGAGCAAGAGAAAGAGTTATTGCGAGCTGATTTAAAGGGGACATTATCGCCTCGGTTTAAGTTGCCGATGGTTGATGCCTATTTGGGCATTTTAGCGGGAAAAATGGGTCGGATTGCGAGTCGGGATGCGTATATTGATGCATCTGTAAAAGGGTCGATGGGTAATTATACGTTTATGAAAAAGACGTCCAAAATTTTGGAAGAGGGGGGATATATGAGTCAGTCTGATCAATTAGAGAAAGAGATTTTGAGGTTAGAGACGGCGGCGCGAGCGAGGCAGCAAGCACCGGTATCACCAAATTCGATGAAGCTGTAGATATTAGATTTCGGGGGCCTGTTTTTATTTCGGGGGCCTTCGGTTCCCACATGTGGTGGTGGGCACTTCGTGCCCACAGTTAAACCCCCACCCTAGCCCTCCCCTAAAGGGGAGGGAAAAGAAATTTGATAGTGGGCACTGCGTGCCCACGCCCGCCTTAAGGGCTACGCCCTTAAGAATCCCGAAGGGGC
>Ga0172372_10003323_pt1 | contig 23737 bp, 19 predicted proteins | sample LakKiv5m_2_FD_114544 | JGI IMG/M metagenome (GOLD analysis project Ga0172372, IMG submission 114544) | Freshwater microbial communities from Kabuno Bay, South-Kivu, Congo - kab_092012_9.5m | ecosystem: Environmental > Aquatic > Freshwater > Lake | place: Democratic Republic of the Congo...
GAGATCGAGGGATCCACAGGAGTGATCGGGCGGGCCGGACGAGGAGGCCGTCAACGATGAGCGAGAAAAGGAGATCGCCGGGCGCGAGCCTTCGAAGACGGCTGGTCCCTTCGCTCGCTCGGTGCGCATTGCGCAGCAGCTCTTCATCGAGCGCGTGCTGATCGGAGAATCGAAGCACGTGCTGGTTGACCTTGATCCGGATCGGGCTCAGATTCTCGACATCGTCGAGTTGGAGCGTCACATCTCCTGGATGATCGTCGGCCGACTGGACAACGCTCCAGCCCTCCTCTTCGAGCGCACCGATCGTCGCCTCGAGATGATCCGGGCGAGGAACGAACTCGAGAACGTGGAACTGCATGGAGTGGTTGGCTTTGCTCGAAAGAGAGAACGTTAGGGCTGCGTCGCCGACGAAGGTGGCGCTGATCCCGTCCTTCTGAAATCGATCGAGGATCTCGACGAGGTGAGTCCTGAATCGAAGATTCGATGCGATTGTGCGTGTCGAATCTGCCCGGAAATCCTTTGAAATGCGTGACTCTGGCCGCGACAGTCGGAGTCGCCGATGAATAAGGGGTTGAAGGCCATCAAGGTCTTCCATGAGTGTCCAGGCTTTGGCCTGAGAGAGCCACTTGTCCCAGCGTTCTTCGAAAAGATTTTCGGGACCGAACACTGCAGTAAAGAGCTCTTTTTGAGAGGGTGAGGGCCAGCATCGGAGCGTGCGGCTGGATTCTCGCGATTCATGGTCTGCCTCGTCCATGGTGATGAACTCGCTCATGCCAACCTCGCTGAGGAATGAGCAGACCTCGTCGAAGTTGAGGATGAGATCTTCGAGCGATTCCGGGTTCTGTTTGGTCAGTAATGGAGGATCTTCACGGGAAGGTTCTCCGGCCCCGAGAAACTCGGCGATTCGGCGCAACTCATTGTTCAGGTCAGACGAAAGGTCTTCGTAGTACACATCGATCGACGGGACCGATGCTGCCAACTCCTCAAACCTGCGGAAGTAGGCGAATGTTGTCATGGTTCTCTGATAGAAGTTGTCAGTTCTGATGGTGATGCGTCGCTCTTCCAGCGTTGGAATCCGAACTTTCTCTCTTGAGGATTGACGCCAAAGATCAGTCTGCTCTGCGATCTTCAGCGACACGTATCGTCGAAGGAGATTGCGGCGACGAAGGAAAATCACTCGCATTCCTTGAAGTTCCAGCAACTGTGTGAGCTGCTCGTCGCTTACTTGCAGGAGGAGGATCTTGCAACCCACGATGGCATGGCCCGTGTCCTGAATGAAGGTTCGGCGAGCTATCGCTTCGAACGATTTTGATCCTCTCCACTTCCATTGAAAGACCTCGCGCTCTGAGCGGATCTCATCCCAGCGTCGCCCTAACTCGTCGACGAGCAGTGTCGAACCAGATCGGCCCTCACTCAGCACGATGAATCGAGTGGTGATATTCGAATCTTTCTCGACCCGAATTGGGCTTCCATCACTGGGGATTGCTTCTTGACGCGGTTCGAGAGGGGAAGTGCTGAACGAGGCGCCTGTGCGGAGGTTCCACTGCTTCCAAACGCGTTGAATGAGACGTTCGATCACCGGCACTGTGGAAAGGCGCCGCCCGAATCGTGTGTGGCGGATCCAGCGGATCGGGGTGAACTCAAGTACCGCCTCGAACGTTGGTAGGGCGATCTTCTTCATAGGAGTCTCCGAGAGAATGATCGGAGGAGCTTCTGTCGACTGGGTTCCGAGATCGGAGCAGAGAGGATCTCGGCCGCGACGGCCAGGGCGGAACTCGCTCGTCCTCGTTCGATGTCCTCGACGATGCGGAGAGCGGCATTCTCACTACAGCGATCAATCAGTTGCTCTCTGGCTCGCGCCCCAAGTGCGTGCTCCTTCGCCACATGGTTGATCGCAATCAGTTGATGAGCGATGTCCTCTCCGAACTCCAGATGGGTCGGAACGAATGGACTCGGCCGGGATCGGTTCGAGATCCTGGGAAGGAGACCGACCAGGCTCTGGGTCTCGGCGGCGATGCGCTGGACGAACTCCCAGGTTGCGGCACCTTCGATTGTCGTGGAGAGCCCCCCGTGTGCCGCGAACGCTTCCCGTCGCACGAGAATCGAGGACGGAGCGATGTCGAGGGCAAGGGAGAGTGCGGACACCATGAGATCGGCCGATTCGACCAGAACCGAGAGCGAGCGATCTCTATCGCCGTGGAACACTGACTGCGCGTCTGCGTACACGTCGACGGTCGGCCGGGCGCCGAACTCGAGGAGGTGGACCCAACGACCGTTCGAGCGGTCCAGACCGAGATTCAACGCTTCGACTTCGGTGAGGTGATTCTCGGTGGTGATCACCCGAATCGTGTGCACGTCGTCTCGACCGCTCCGCAAGTCGGGAGGATCGTCCCCTCCAGTGACGATCGCGAGGATCTCGGACGGAGGCTGACCATTCAAGGCAGTGAGCGCATCCTCGATCCGAGCCAGCAGATGTGTGGGTTCGGCGACGAGGACGAGTGACCAGAACGGCGCATCAACGGGATCGGACCCGGAACCCGATCGTCCTGAGATCGAGGGACGATGGATGAACTCACCTGGGGGTGGGTATCCGCATTCGGGAGTCAATGGTCGCAAGATGCCAATTCGCTCGAGATGCTCACTGTTGTCATACCGAACGGAGTAGTCGGGGTCGAAGAAGACCGGATCGCTCCAATTCTCGATCCTCGCATTGAGCTTGCGATAGGCACGCCCGGCCCCGGCATGTTCCGATCGCTCTGCCTCCCGTTCGACGAGGGCCGTGAATCCAGCGTCGTACTTGAAATGGAGAAGAGCACCGCGCCCATTTGCGATCTCGCCACTTGGACGATCAAGCCAATGGTTACCGCTCATGAGGATCTGATCGGGTCGGCTTCGAAACAAGGGGACCTTATCCAGAAGGTATGAACCCAGAGATTGGTCTCCGAAGACGCGGGCGCGAACTCCGCCCCAATGATTGATGAGGTTGTGGCGTGGACCGCAATAGGGAGAGCGCATTCGGTACCAGTTGCGGTCGAAATAGGGAAACTCCTGCAGGAGATCGGTGGATCCATGAATGACCGACTCCGAGAGCCGGTTCGCGCCATACATGTCGACGAGAATCGCTGGAAGACACGTGGAGCCTTGAACATCGAGCTCGGCGCAGAGACTGTGCAGGTCCTTTGACTCCCAGCCCGGATAGATGAAGAACTCATCGGCATCCACGACCAGACACCAGTTGTTGGTTGCGTAGCGCCGCAGAAGCAATTGCCACCACACCGCTCCGCAGTTTGCCGAGCGGTACGAACTCATGCTTTGCCAGACGATGGTGTCTCTCTGGTCCATGAGGAACTCAACGGAGCCATCGGTCGACCCATTGTCGACGACGAGGAATCGATCAACACCGATTCGGCGATGGTGATCCAGTAGGTGCGGGAGTCGGACGACCTCGTTGCGCAGCACCATCACGCAGAGAATCTCCGAAGTCTTGACACTCTCGATGGCGCCGGAGATCGGTCGTAATCCGTACGTATCGAATGCACGTTCAAGCCCACCCAGATGGACCAGCGCATCGATTCGCTGGGCGTGCAGTCGATCGGCATTGTCATTGGTTGCGTGATCGGGGAAGTCCTCGAGCCAGGACTCACACCGGTCGGCGATCTCCTGCCAGGCTTCGACTTCGCCGAGAAGAGCAAGGCACTCGTCCAACGCTTCGATCGCCAAGGGAAGTGCGGCAAGGGCCTCGTCGTACTTCTCGACCGCCCGTTGCCACCGGCCGAGATTCCGCATGGCTCGGGCGAGGGCCATGGCCCTCGTGGCGAACTCCATGGGATTGCGTTCTTCTCCGGTCATGGCGACACTGCCCCTGCTACCGCCGTGTCGACGGCCTCGAGAAATCGAGCGACTCGGTGACTCCCTCGCGCGTCGATCATGCGAGCGTGGGCCGCCGCAATCGCAGGCTCATCGCAGAGAAGTTCCGCCGCATGATCAAGGGACTCGATGAACAGCGGGTAATCATCGCCGAGGTGTTCGACGGTGCCGGGAAGCTTCGGGACGAGCATCGGTGTCGCGGAGGCAAGGCAACCGAGCATCGTTGGATCGGCGTTCGCATCGATGAGGCTCGCCAGAACGACGGAGTTCTGTGCCATCCGGGCGATCTCGCCGTCAGTGACTCCTCCAAGCTCGGTGGTGTCGCAGAGCGCTTCCAGCGAGACGCGATCACGTGTGCTGTGTCGCTGGACACGGGCGATCGCGTTCGCCAAGGGGAGCAGTTGCTTCGGGACGCAACGGATCTTCTGCACGCCGCGGCTGCCGCATCTGTCCACGAGACGAAGATCGAGAATGGCGTTGAGGTCGGTGAACCAGAGCCCGGGCTGCACCACGGTGCGGTGGTACGTGCGTAGAAAGCGTTCGAGGTCGAAACCTGTCGACGTCGAGTCGATCGGGTGGGGGACGACGAGGACCGGAACATCCGTTCGCTGTCGCAACCAGTTCGCGGCGTACTCCGTGAAGGTGAATAGCGCTCGGCAGTGAGGGAGACTCGCCTGAAACGCCGGCGCATCCCAGAACGCTTGAAGACTGCGGTGTGCGAAAGGTGTGATCGATGTCATCTGATCGACCACTGCGTTGGTGAAGCCGATCCACGGGGAGTCCAAGTGGGGTGGCGTGATTCCAGATATCTCCGTGACCGAGAACTCCGCTCCAAGGTCGGCGACGACCGTGACTCCATGTCCGTTGGAACGAAGATGGTGTCGAAGTCGATCGGCCCAAGACGGATGGGAACGGACGGACTCGAACTGGATGCTCAAGATCTCGAGATCGTCGGGCTTCCGTGCGTTCGCAATGCTGAATGCAGACGCTGCTGCCGTTGACTCGCCTGCGGAGCGGTGGAGAGCGGCAAGACGCAGCAGCGGACCGACTGCCGTTGGCCCGACTTCCACGGCGCGTTCGAGGAGCGCCTTCGCTCTTGCGATCTCGCCCTGCGACACCCGGATCTCGGCCTGCGTCATGAGCGCGCTGATGTGGCGACGAGCTTCCTCGGGGTCGGCGATCGGTCCAAGTATGCCGAGTTCACGCAATTGCGAACTGCCGGCGAATTCCAGGGACTCGTCCGGATCGAATGCTGCGAGAGCGGGATGGAGGGCGAGTTTCTCGGCGTACGCGTGGTACTCCTGCACATGGGTTTCACGCTGACCACGGTCGAGCTCTTCCCACGCGAGATCGACAAGGCGAGCGTCGAGCTTGAAATGGAGGACAGCGGCACGATCCGTGGAAAGTGGGAGGTGCGTCCAGTGTTGGCCTCCGACCAGGACCACATCGGGCCCGAACTTCACCAGAGGGACCTTGCTCAGGCAATAGTCCCATCCGTCACCGCCGAACAATCTGCGGCGAACTCCACCGAACAGCCCGACCTGTTCGTGATTGGGGCCCGACCGTCCCACGACCCCGTGGCACCAACGACGATCGAACCACTTTGCGCTCAACAGTGGCGACCTATCGCCACTGGGCCGATGATCGGCGAGGGGGCCCTCGGGGTACATGTCGAGCAAGGCACCTGACATCGCTCGGAAGTTCGAGGACTCGAGTTCGGCACAGAGGTCGGCAATCACCCGCGTTTCGCAGGATTCGTACCAGAGCAGTTCGTCTGCATCGACGATGACCACCCAGTTCGTCGGAGCGTGGTCACGAAGTATCGCCTCGAACCAGAGAGCCCCGTAGTTCGCGCGTCGGAATGAATCGGTCGTACTCCAGAGATGCACGTCGGGTTGTTCTCGCAGGAATTCGACCGAGCCGTCATCACTATCGTTGTCGACCATGAAGAAACGGTCGATGCCGAGCCGACGGTGATGATCGAGCAGCGGCCGAAGACGGTCGAACTCGTTTCGAAGGACGACACACGCCACTACTGAATCAGGCGAGTGATCCAGTGGCCTGTCGTCGAGGCGACGGAGTGAGCCAGCGGCCTCAGAGGCGATCATCGGGCGAGCAATCCACCGATCGCTCTCGGAACGTCGTCGAGCTTCGACCCGAGCTGGAGCTCGAAACAGGGGAGACCCCGGACGAAGCTGCTCATGGCCTGCATCGCCTCGTCGCCTGCACCCGGCCGCTGCAGGAGAGTGGTGGGTCCGAGTGCGCGCAAGGCCGAGGCTGCACTTATGGGCGCGAGGGAAGTGGCCGTCTGCGACGTCACGCGAGGAACGACAATTGCCCGTACAGGGAATCGTGTGACGAGTTGCGAGGCGTACGACTCCGAGAGCTGCAGCACGAGTTTCTCATCGCCGGACGCGTCCGGATTCGTCACGAAGGGGAGGAAGCTCGGCATTCGTTGTAGATCAGCAATGCCATTGAGTTTCGCCACCCCGTACATGCTGAACGCGGTCGGGTCTGGATTGTCGCCGATCAGGCAGTAATCGTCGGCGAGGTGGTTCATTCCCGCTGCCAAGCAGCAGAGTGCCGTTCCTGATTTCCCCGAGCCTCCCGGTCCGGCCAGCAGGACGCCACCATCCGGCCAGCCAACGCCTGCCGCATGAACGCTCTGGAACCCGAAATCCTCAAGAGCCCAACTCAACATCGTGCGGAACGGCGCGGCTCGTTCGAAATACGGAATGTGATCGGCGGACTCGACCCAGTACACGCCGTGGGATCGTTCGCGGTCGTAGAGGCTGAACGCCTTCGACCAGTGGTCGAGAGTGGCCGGGACCCGTCTGTTGCTGACACCAAGAATCTCATGACGAGGTGACAGGAACTGGAAGTGGTCGTACGCGATCCTCGATCGCATGAAGATGATCAGCGGGGAGAGGGATGCCCCTGTCGATTCGCTGTCCCACACGCTCATGGTGATGTCGATGGGGTGGTCGTCGTCCACCTCGAGATGGGCGATCGCCCGACCGAGTACGTCGAGGAGCGCCGGTCCGGCGAAGCGGAGGCAGACGATTCGATCCCCGAAGCGGTAACGACGCTCGACGACGTGCCCGACGTTCTCCAGCGCCCGCTCGAAGCCAGCGAGCATCAGGTCGAAGCTGGCCGTCGGTTCCAGTTCCTCAGATTCCGGGGGCAGCATGCGGCCAACCCTTGCCATCGGCGTCGTGGACCGGGTCGAGCAGGAGAAGGCTCTCCATGTCGTCGAACCCGAGGAATGGCGACGCGCGGAAAGTCCGGTCGACCGGAACCGGCTCGAGGATTTCGCTCGCCGACTGTGGAGGTCGATCCTGGGCGTCCTCGTCGGGAATCATGAGTCCCGTCTCGACGATGGTGCCAGCGATCGACTGGACATACGAAGCAATATCTCCCGAAGCATCGCCATAACGCTTCGTCATCGCTTCGATGACTTCGCTGATCGGCAGGCCAGCAGCGAGAAGTTGCCACACCTCGCATCCAGCGCCGTCGGTGCTGAAGTAATGGCCGGTGGTGAGATTCACGATCACCACCTCATCGTCGAGAATGTCTGCGGCGATTCCCTTTGCAGGGATCTTCAATCGGAGTGAGGTTTCCATCGGTCCTATCCGGGGTTGGGTGAGGTGGATTTGCGTCGCTCGAGTACGAGTCGAAGTGCTTTGGCATACTGATCCGGTCCGGCGTCGACCTGGCGGCCCATATTGCTGAGATGAAGTCTTCGTAGCATCACGATGTCTTCGATCACGCGGATTCGGAAATGTCCGTCGATGGCACGACTGAACCAATCGATGAACTGTCCGAATCGGATGGTGGGATCAAACGGCCCGATCGAATCGAACACCTCACGGCGGAGCAGCATCGTTCCGCTGTGATGTCCGACCATCGGACCCTCGGCTCCTTCGGCGATATGGACGAGATCGGGATCGAGTTCAGGGCTGCGGAATTGCTCCACGAAGCCGAAGACGATGTGGGGGGCCGGATCCGCTTCGAATGCTTCAAGCTGCAGTTCCAGTTTCTTCTTCGTCCAAAGATCGTCGGCATCGAGAAATGAGATGTAACTGGAGGAGGAGCGGAGTACGCCGAGGTTGCGTGCCGCATTGGCTCCTGCTCTCTCCTGCCTGATGAGTTGCACTCGGTCACCGAACGATGATGCGATCGCAGCGGTGCCGTCAGTCGATGCATCGTCGACGACGATGACTTCGGACGGCGCAGACGTTTGCGCCAGCACGCTCTCGATGGCTTCGCCCACGTAGGACTCTGCGTTGTACGCAGGGATGATGACGCTGACGGGAACCGCTTGATTCCCCATCACTGAACAACTGCTCGCTGGGGCCGGTTGATTCGTATCGCTCGTGCGATTGCTCGTCTGACTGCATCGTGGTCGTAGGTGAGGTTGTCGCCGAAGAATCGGCGCTCGGTCCATACCTCTGGGCGTTGAACGATGGTCACCCCATAGCGTTGCAGTCTCATCAGGAATTCGAGGTCTTCGCTGACGGCGAACGATTCATCGAATCCGCCGGACGATTGAAAGGTCTCACGTCGGAGGAACATCGACATCGTGTACGGGTGCGTTCCACCGCCTGCGATCTCGGCGCGTTTGTCGACGGGAGCTTCGACTCCCTCAGCCAAGGAATACGACTGTCTGCCCAGAATTGCGACTGGATCGCGATAACCGGAGATGATCGCGGATTGGCTCGCGATCCTGTCCAGCGGCATCAGATCATCGGAATCGAGGAAGGTGATCCACTCGCCATGGGAGGCAGCTACTCCGGAATTGCGGGCTGCGGCCGGACCACCTCGCTCTCGATGAATCGTAGAGACGCGTGCGTGACGTTCAGCGAGCGAGTCTGCAACCGTCCCCGACTCATCAGTCGATCCATCGTCAACGATGATGACTTCCAGCTCGCAACCCCGCTGTGCCAACACGCTCTCGACCGCTTCGATGAGACGTGAAGGCCGATTCCTCACTGGGACGACGACGCTCGTGAGGCGATTCATCATAGTCAAATATACCTACGGAGGCTCGGTCCCTCCCAGAACGTCGGAGGCCTCGAAGCCACGCTGCGGTCGCAGGTGATCGGATTCACGATGGAAGGCGCTCTCGCCACGTGCCTCGTCGGAGGAAACCCGGAATCTGTCTGGGCCGCTCCACGCCGAGCCACAGAGCCACGAACCATGGGAATGATCGAGATGCTGCCGAGGGTGATTCGTTGGCGGTGAGCACGAGATGACGAAGGATGACATCCAGCACGATGCGTGGTGCTCCTGGCTCCATCGAATGCTCATGGCGACTGAGGCGGTCGATGATTCGTTCTCGCCTCGATGGCTTCTGGTTCTGCAGATCGACGATGACGAATTCGGGGAGCAGCCCGGCGAGCGAACCGATGAAGACGTGGTCACGAAGGAAGGAGAGAGCGGTAGCGGTGACTGCGCCCACCCTGCGTCGAATTGCCTGTTGTACGAACAGTTGCCAGTCGATCTCTTGGCTCCGGTTGCGGAGGATCGTCGTGGCATCTACCGCCCATCGCGTGTCGTCGGCAGTTCCGAAACGTACTCCGTGCAGTACGACCAAGAGGAGAAGGTCGGTCATGGACGGAGCGCGAACATGGCACCCCAGGAACTCGACTGGTCTCGCCCGATCCCAGAATTCATCATCAGCGATCTGATCGAACCACGGGCGTCGCCATTGCGCAGCGGCGACACCCGATGGGGCGAGTTGTGGAGAGGCCATCCAATGCAGATCGATCGACCCGCCCGCCATCTCGCTCGCCTCGAACGTCGCCGAATGCAGGCATGCGATCTGAACCGGTTCGCGAACATCTCGGACACACCGGAGCTGGTTGCGGTTGAGGATCTCTTGAACCGTTGGCAGATCTCGCGGCCGTACCAGCAGGTCGAGGTCTGCCATCGGTCGGTGTGCAGGGGAGGTGTAGATGTCGGAAAGGGCCGCGCCCTTCAGGACCATGACGTCGATGCCTTCAGCGGTGAGCTCTTCCAGGATCGGCGACACAGCATCGTTGAGTCTCTTGAGTGAGATCAGGCGAGTGAGGCGGGTCCCAGCAAGTCGTCGGACGATCGGGTCTCTGATCCCCGCTTGCGACAGTGTCTCGTAGACGAGTGGTGCGAGTCGACCATGGGCATCGGGGAGGTGATTCGGGTCGGTCCGGTCGCTGATTCGCTTCCATGCCGAAATCCCGATCGCATCGTGATGCACCGCCGCAAGGATCCAGTCGGTGTCGGTCTCGGTCGGAAGCCGCGCCGCGCCAATTGCGCTCTGGCGCGATGCATCGGATCGAAACCGAGGAGTCACGGCGGCCATCCTAAGAAAGTCGTTGCACTGGCTCTCCGCTGTGCGTCGCGACGAATGGAGCGGCGGTCGTGGTGGAGTCGGGGGGCTCGTCGGCTCGGGGCTCGTCGGCCGCAACTCCTCGAGGCCTTCACCGACCCCTCTCGCTGGTCTCTGGGACGATTGGCGGGTGACCGAGCCCAATCCGAGTTTCCGACAGTTCAAAGATGACTACGTGCACGAGGACATCGTCGACGGCGACCCTGCCTGAAGGGACGACCGACCTCGACGGCATGACCTGCCGGCGCGATGGCTCAGCTCGGGCGAAGGCGGAATGAACGAAGCGCGCCGCCACCGATCGGGAACTCCAGCGTCGATCCATCGAGTTCGAACTCGCCGCCGTCGGGAGATTCGTCCAGCCGCACCGAGTCGAATGAGGCGACGGGGAATCCGAGCGTGGCGTGTCCGATCTTCGGCTGCGAGTCGGGGTTGAGCACCCGTAGGACCATGCCTTCGCCGTCCTCGGCGGGTTTGAGCGCGGACAGCACGATCGTGTCGGGCGCCAACTCCAGAAGACCGACGCCCGGGGCCACGAGTGGATCGGGGCCGGCGTGCACCGCCCGCAGTCCGAGTTCATCGGCGGCGGCGAGCCCGGCGGTGCGACCGGCGCCATCGAGCTCGTCGGCGCGCTCGATCCGGATCGTCAGCCGCGCCGTGATGCCCTCGGGGCACTGCGCATCGGGCGTGACGAGGGTCGGCCCGGCCGGGATCGGGCGACCGCGCAACTCGTTGTGGCTGAGCCAGCCGACGGCGCGCAGCACGGTGATGGCGATCACGCCGTCGGGGGTCACCTCGGCCTCGGGCAGGCCCGGTGCGCCGACCACCAGGCCGTGGGCCGCCACCCAACCATGGTGGGGGAAGGTAGTGGTCGGCGGGTGCCACCATCCGTGATGGGGGATCGGGCCGGTCGATCGCTCGGCGACCCCGAACGTGGTGGCGGCGCGGAACCGTTCGATCGGCGCCCCGGTGGGGAACAGCAGTCGAAGCCGGTGGTCCCGGGCGGGGTTGTCGGTCGTCACCTCGAGGTCGACCCGACCGAGCCCGGGGGCGACGCGTGCTTCGGTCTGCACGGTGAGGAGTACGTCGTCGTCGACGCGTGCGGAGCGATCGTCGCCGAGGGCCGAGGGAATCGAGAAGCGCCGGGTCACGATCGCGCGGGAGATGCCGGATGGGTGTCGACGACGCTCGACCACGACATCGTGAAGCGACGCGCCCCGATCCTGTTCGACCGCATCGAAGTCGTAGGTGTCGCCGCGATCGCCGAGGTCCTCGACCGCCGCAAGGCCGGTGAATGTGCGGGTGCCGTCGGTGACCGACAGCGTGCCGTCATCGGCGACCGTCACCATGAGCCCCGCACCGTCATCGATCGACCGACCGTCGTCGACCTCGTCATCGTGTGGTCGGGCCGAGGGTATGAGGTGTACTCGCTGCCACCCGAATGCGGGTACGTCGGCGACGAGCATCTCCACATCGAGCGCCGGCCAGTCCTCCACCATCCGGACCCGACCGGGATCGGTCGAGGGAACGATCCGCGCCGGTCGGCCATCGATCTCGTAGCCGGCGACCGTGCCCGCCGCCGTGGCCAATGGGTGCGTCCCGGCGTCGACGACGGTGATCCGGTAGAGCGGGAAGCCATCGAGCGGCACCCGCACCACGTCGGTGTGCGTGAATGGCGATGGATTGAACACCGCCAGTTCGACGCTCGTCTCCCATGGTCGGTGTCGGTCGGGGCTCATGCCCGCGAGGCGTTCGAGGAGTCGGGTCGTCGTGGCCTCGGCCAATCCGATGGCCGTGGCGGTGCGCCCGGCCATCTGCCGATGCACCTCGTCGATGGAGCAGCCGCCGATCGAGTCGTGCGCCTGATTGGCGAGCAGGGCTCGCCGCGCCATGCGCAACGACGGCGATTCGTCGGGGAGTCCGAGCACGGCCCCGAGGGCCGACCACGGTTCGGCCCAGCCGATCAGCGCGCGCTCGGCGCGACGGTCGGCCAACTTGAGATGGAGCCGTGAGGACCACACTCCCGGCAGCAGATTGGCCAGTCGTCCGCCGAGGAGATCGCCGGAGTGCTCGGGACGGTTGTGCGGATCGATGCCGTCGACGAGCTCGTCGAGCAGTCCGCGGCGCACGTTGAGTCCGGTGCGCCTGGTCAACGCGTCGGCGACAGCAGCCGTGTGGGGTTGCGGGTACATGTGGTCGACGCCGTTCATGAGCACGACCGGCGCGCCGTCGACCTCGCCGAAGTCGGCGACGCCACGGGCCAGCGCCTTGGCCGCGGCCTCGGGGTCGTCGGGGAGACCGGCCGCCGAGAAGTAGCCCCGCAACAGCACGTAGGTCAGGATTGACGTGCCATCGGGCGCGACCCACCGATGGACGGGGCCGAGTTCGTCGATCTCGTCTCCGTTGCCGCGCCAGTACACGAACGGCCCGAGCCCGAAGCCGGCGAACAACTGTGGGAACTGCGCGGGATGTCCGAACGAGTCCGGGGCGTAGGCCACGCGCGAGCACCCACCGAGTGACTCCGCCACCCGTCGACCCTCCAACAGGTTGCGGACATGGGCCTCACCGGTCGGCAGGAGCGAGTCGGGTTGCACGTACCACGGGCCCAGTCCAAGTCGGCCCGACTGCACCGCAGCGCGCAGACGGTCACGGGCGCCGGGTCGCACCTCGAGGTAGTCCTCGGCGACGATCGATTGCCCGTCGAGGAGGAACGACCAACTGGGGTCCTCGTCGATCTGGTCGAGCACACGGTCGACCGTGTCGACCAGACGACCTCGGAAGTCCTCGAAGGTTCGGTACCACTCCCTGTCCCAGTGGGTGTGGGAGACCAGCAGGATGGATTCGGGCACGTTCACACTCCTGTGGCGCTCATGGCCGTCCGGACACTGCGACGTCATCGCTCATTGTGGCGACAATGATGCGCGTGCACCACGCGACGAAGCGCGGAGAGCGTGGTCTCCCGGGGGAGCGTTCGTCCCGTGTTCGTGGCGTGCAGTCGCCGATGGAGCACCACGTCGTCGATGGCCACCAGTCGCACTCCGGCGTCACGGGCCCGGGCGATCCAGTCGACGCCCTCGGCGGACGGCAACGACTCGTCGAACGGGCCGACTCTCTCTGCGACCTCGCGGCGAACGATGAGGGCACCGAGCAGGGGAGCCGACGCTGGTTCGGCCCTGATCCTCAGGTGACGCACTTCGAGCTCGGGCAGGTCGGGGCTCACGAACTGGGTGGTTCGTCCGAAGACCCCGTCGGGTGCGTCGGCCTCGACCAAGCGTTCGAGTCGCCGAGCAAGGGACTGAGAGGTCCAGAGGTCGTCGGCGTCGAGGAAGGCAAGTACGTCGCCCGTGGTCACGGCGATGGCGCGGTTGCGACCGGCGGCCGCGCCGCGTGCCGGTTGGTGAACGACATGCACCGCGTCACCGAATCCGGCAAGCACACCGACCGTGTCGTCGGTGGATCCGTCGTCGACCACGACGATCTCGGCTGGAGGCGTCGATTGTTCGAGGATGCTGGTGACGGCCGCCGACAGGTATCGCTCGCCATTGCGCACCGTGATGACGACGCTGACGTGGTTCGGAGAGTCGGTCACGACCGTCCCTCCGTCGCCGCGACCACGGCATCGACGATCCCGGCGGGGTCGGTACCCAGTTCGAGGCGGATCGCCGGCACCTGTTCCACGAGGCCGACGATGGCGCGCAGGGCCTCTCGGGATGGGGCACCCCCCTCGACCAGGGTTGTCGGACCGAGGATGCGGAGCGCCTCGGTCCGGCTCACGGGCACCAGGCGCGTGCCGCGTCCGCCCGTGATCTGCGGCAGCAGGATCGCCCGGAGCGGAGCCCGGGAGCGATGACGTGATCCCGGATCGATGACGAACTCGTCGGTGATCCACGGAAGCGCGCGCGAGAGCGGTGGCGGGAGCGGCTCGACCAGAGGTTCGTCAACTTTGGCGAACCGGTACACCGAGTGCACCGTCGGTTCGGGCGTGCACCCGACGAGACAGGCGTCGTCGCCGAGGAGTTCGAGCCCGGCCAGCAGGCAGCGCAACGCAGTGGTCGACTTCCCTGCTCCACTGGTGCCGGCCAGCACCACCGCGCCGCTCGCTGTTGCCACCGCTGACGCGTGCAGCAGGGCCAGGCCCCGATCGGCCGCCCACCAGGTGAGCACGGTGCGGAATGGTGCCCGGTCCATCCACAACGGCACAAGGCGGGCGCCAGCCGCGTGCACGACGGCGGATCGGCGCTCGGCGTCGTAGAGGCACAGCACACGTGACGTGGGATCGAAGGTGGCGCGGGTGGGCCCGTCGGTCAGGCCGCGGATGCGTCCGGAGCGCAGGTGGTCGTCGACCGTCCACGGTGGGGCCGGTGCCCGGACCTCGGTCACGGAGCGATCCCAGCAGCAGATGTCGAGGTCGAGTTCATGGTCCGACCGTGTCTCGACGCGATCGACGGCCAGGTGGTTGAGGTTCGCACCGAACCGCTCGGCCAGTTCGGGTGCCACGTAACGGATGCGCACGTGACGGTCGGCGAGAGTGGCGTGGATGACGTCGGTGTGGATCCCGCTCGTGTACGCCTCGTCGAATGCGTCGAGGGTGTCGGAGACGAACCGGATCGTGTCCCGGTCAGTCGGTGCGGGCAACGGGCCAACCCGCATCGTCGACCTCATGGATCGGATCGAGGAGCAACAGGTCCTCGAGGTCGTCGTAGCGCTGCAGGACGGGTGCGATGTAGCCGCGGTCGCCGCTGCGGACCTCGAAGACGGTCGCCGACCCCGCTCCGTCATCGGTGCCATCGGTGCCATCGACCGCGAGTCGTTCTGACACGAGAGCCTCCATGAAGGCGCCGACATCGGTGAGCGCCACGTCCGGAGCGATCCCGTATCCGTCGCTCACCCGGTCGGCGATGATCTCGATCGGAACGCCGGCGACGAGCCCCTGCCAGCAGTCGGCCGCCACGCCGTCGAACGTGTAGTACATCCCGGTCTCGAGATGGATGGCGATCACATCGCCGTCCAGTTGCTCGTGGGTGACCATGGGGCTCACTCTGATGGTCATCGGCGTTCCGATCTGTGCTGACGTCGAACTGATTCGCCCCGTCGACGCTACCGCAGCCGCCCTTCCTGGGAAGCGGTCGCGAGTTCGGCGTAGATCGCTTCGTAGCGATCGATGCAGGCGGTCAGCGAGAACTCGGACTCGGCCCGGGCGCGCGCGGCTGCGCCCATCGACCGGGCCAGTTCGCGATCGTCCAGCAATGACTCGATGGCATCGGCCAACGCCTCGTCGTCACCGGTCACGAGGCGACCGGTGACACCGTCGACGATGACCTCCTCGATCCCCGGCACCGCTGTGGCCACCACCGGGCGCGCCATCCACGCCGCTTCGAGGGCCACGAGCGGCATGCCTTCGAACCGGGACGGCAGCAGGACGACCGTGGCCCGGTCGAGCAGTTCGGGGATGCGTGTGTTGTCCACCATCCCGAGGAACTCTACCCGGTCGTCGACGCCGAGTGTCCGGGCGGTCTCCATCAGCGAGTGCCGTTCCTCGCCGTCGCCGGCGATGGTCAGCCGCACGTCGGGTCGTCGGTCGGCCAGGTGCCGAAGCGCGGCAAGGGCACGACCGAAGTCCTTCTGGGGGACGAGTCGTCCGATGCACAGCAACTCGTCGACGCCGTCGGCGACCGGCGTCGACGCGCGTAGCGGTGGTGCGACGCCGTTGGGCACGACGACCGTCCGTCCGGCGATCGACGGCACGAGGTCGACGGCGTCGGCGATGCTCGCACTCGACACTCCGGTGATCCGATCGGCGTCGCCGAGCATGGTGAGCAGTCCGTCGAGTGCCGCACCGGTCACGGCGAATTGTCGGGACATCACGCTGTGCACGGTCAGGACCAGTGGTGGGCGGGTGGCCCGGGCGGCACGGAGGTACATCCACAACGCCGGCGAACCGTCGTGACCGTGCAGCACATCCGGGCGCAGCTCGCGCACTGCCTCCCACGTGATGCGCTGAGCCCTGAGGACGCCCGGGAGATCGCGCGTGGTGATGGCGTCGACGGTGTCGATGCGCACGATCTCGATGCCGTCGATGATCTCGCGTTCGGGCAGCGACGAGTCGTGACGCATCGTCACCATCGACACCTCGTGCCCACGACGACGAAGTTCGGCCATCATCTGGCCGGTCAGCACCTCGATGCCGCCGGTGGCCGGGAGCCACAGTGCAGTGACGAACGTGATCCGCATGCGCCGATCAGTTCCTCGGCGCGACGCCGCTGGTGGCCAGTGCCGTCGAGATCGAACGGTCGAGGGCGGTCGGGGAGAACTCAGCCTCGACCAGGGCCCGGGCCTCGGCGACACATCGGCGGGCCTCGGGCGTGTCGTGTCGGGCGACGTCGAGGGCGGCCACGAACTCGTCGGTGGCCTCGGCGCGCAGGTAGTGGACGCCGTCGACGAGCCCGAGTCCCTCGACGCCCTTGGCCGTGCTCACCACCGGAAGTCCGACGGCGAAGGCCTCGAGTGCCTTGAAGCGCGTACCGGAGCCTGCACGCAGCGGGATGGGCATCGCCGCCGCCGCCGCCAGATGGGGACGCACGTCGGGAACGGGGCCGGTGACAGTCACCCGCTCATCGCTGCGTGCTATCAGCCACGGAGGAGGCGCCTGACCGACCAGACACAGACGAGCGTCGTCGAGTCGAGGAAGGATCTCGTCGACGAGCTCACGGGCGGCTTCTTCGTTGGGCCAGAAGTCGAACCGCGCCGGGAACACCAGGCCACGGGGATCGAGTCGGTCAGCGTGCGGATAGGTGCGAGGATCGATGACGTTGGGAATGACGGTGACGCAGGTCGAGGCACCGGCGATCGCGCGCAGGTCGTCGGCATCGGTGTCCTCGGAGAGCCACACCTGATCGACGCAACGAATGAGCGACGACTCGGCGTCGGCCACCCGCGATGCGGCGAGACGCCAGAGGAGGGCGCGCTGGGGGTTCGGGTCGACGCGCGCCAAGTCGACGGTGAAGCGCGCTTGTGCGTAGTCGAGGTCGACCACCATCTGCGCAACGTGTGATCGGAGTGCCGTGGCGTAATGAGCTAGGTCGATGCCACCGATCACGACGAGGTCGGGCTGGAACTCGGTGGTCACCTCCAGCAACTCGGCGGTGGCCAACGCCGACGGTCGCAGCGAGAACGGTGATGCGCCCTGGCCGAGGGCATCGGTGAGTTCGGGACCACGGGGGGCACGGGCCGCGTTGGCATCCGACGAGCTCCGCCACTCCACTCGGGCTCCGCCCGGCTCCGAGGGTGGCGCCGAACGGCCCCGACCGAGGCCGAACACCATGACGGGCCCGAGAGTGGCCAGTGAGCGAGCGATGGCCAGACGCCTCATGTCGTTCCCGCCACCCATCGGACCGGGCAGGGTGCGGGTCACCACGAGGCTACGGAGAGGTCGATCCACGGAGCCGCGAGCGTAGGTCAGGTCATCGAAGCCCATTCCGCGCAGTCAGGGGCGGACGAGTCGCACCCAGCGGTTCAGCAGTGGATCCTCCGGCCAGGTGTTGCGGTAGTGGACCAGTCCGCCGTCGGCACCGACGACCACCGCTGACGATCGGGCGATGGCATCCTCGGCGGCAGCGATGGCGGCCTCGCCGGCGGTCTTCGATGCCGCAGTCGCGAAGGGCCCGGCTTCGTCGCCCAGCGCGGCGAGGAACAGCTCCGCGCCGGTCGCACCCTCATGGAGCGGCGGGCGTTCGCGCTTCGGCATCGACAGTGCCTCCGCAAGTGCGTCCGACCATGCCGCCGCCAGTCGATGCGGATCGAATCGCTCACGCGCCACCCGGCGGGCGTTGGTCCCCACGCGCCGCCGCAGGGCGTCGTCACCGGCCAGACGGTCGATCCCCTCGGCGTAGCCGTCCTCGGTGGTGGCGACGAGACCGGTCTCGCCGTCCACGACGAGGTCGATCAGTCCGCCGTGGGGGAACACGACCGGTGGGATGCCCACCCACATCGCCTCCTGCAGGGCCTTCTCACTCGTGGCGTAGGTGTCGGGGCACAAGGGATACCCGAAGATGTCGAAGGTGCCCATCGCCGTGGCGATGTCATCGGTGTAGCCGGTGCACCGCAGGCGATCACCAAATCCCAACTCGACCGCGCGCCGCTGCAGCCCCTCTTCACCGCCACCCGATCCCACCACCACGAAACGCACCGATCGATCGTGCACCAGCGCGCAGAGTTCGGCGAAGCGCGGGTGCATCTTCGTCGGAGCCACGACGCCGAGATAGCCGACGTTGATGCCTTCGTGGGCCAGCGGTCGCCAGCCGTCGAGTCGACCCATGTCGGCGATACCGGGCACGGTGCGGACGACCTCGGCGGCGCGTGCTGCGGCTGAGTCCAGTGACCGCTCGGTGGTGACGACGAGTACGTCGGCGAAGCGACCGATGTCGGCGGTGAGCACCTGTGGCGAATAGAGACCGAGGACCATCGACCACACCACCACCCGGCTCGGGCCGAGGTCCACCCGGCTGAGCATGGACAACAGCAGCGGATGATTCCAGTAGTGGATGACGATGACATCGGCTTCGGCGGCGGCGCGCCGCAGTGCATCGTCATCGGGACGGATGAGCATCGTGGCGCCGGCCCGTCGTGCGGCGAGGAACATCGGAGCCGACACCGGTGCATCGAGCACGGCGATCGTGTGATGAAGACTTCGGGCCGATTGGGGCGCGAAGGTGATGGTGGCCACCAAAGATCGTTCGGGACCGGCCCCCGTGCACCGGGGGAGCACATGGAGGACGCGGGCCCCGGTCACTTCGACTGATTCCGTCCGGCCACGAAACGACGCACGATGCTCAGCAACTCGCGTCGATACGTCATGACGTCCGACGACAGACTGTCGTCCCGGGCCCCCTTGTGCAGCACGAGTTCGTCGAGCACGGCGATGTGGTGGCCACTGATGCGGGCCCGGGCGAACCAGTCCGAATCGGCGGCGATGGTCAGTGTCTCGTCGAAGGGCCCGATGGCTTCGAAGGCTCGCCGCCTCGCCACCAGCGCGCCCGGCGTGAAGGCCGGAACCGGCAGCCCGATGCGCGATCGTTGACCCGCCGACATCGAGGCCCCGGGAATGGCTCCGATGGTCATCATCCCGACGACGCCGATGGCATCGGATTCTTTGTCGAGCGCCCGCAGTCGTCGGAGCAGCGAACCTTCGACCCAACGGTCGTCGGCATCGAGGAAGGCGATCAGGTCGCCGCGGACTTCGTCGATGCCCTGGTTCCGGGCCCGGGCCAGACCTCGACCGTGTTGGCCGACCACGCGCACACCCGGCGTGTCGGCGGCGATCCGGGCCGATGAATCGGTGGAGCCGCCGTCGATCACCACGATGTCGATCATCAGCGGCGCCACCGTTGCGACTTCGGTGGCGATGCTGTGAAGGGTGTCGGCCAGCGTCGCTTCGGCGTTGCGCACGGCGACGACGATCCCGAGGCTCATGACGGCGTGCCGGCCGTCATCACGCGACGGAGCGAATGTTCCAACGGTGCCAGTCGACCGGGGTCGATGCCGTGTCGCCGCAGGTGGGCCAGCGCCCGCAGCGAGGACTCGGCGCGCCGGAAAGGGGCGAGGTGATGGCGGGTGGTGTCGTCGAGGGTCGGAATCGCCTGCTTCGTGTCGAGTCGGGCCAGCCCGGCCAGTGCCTCTGGACGTCGGTAGGTGCTCATCAGCTCCACCAGTACTGCCCATTCGTCGTACACCTCGGTCGAGCGCCCGGATCCGACCGCATCATCGATGGATGTCGGCACCGAATCGCCGATGGGAAAGCCGGCGCGCACATCGAGGGGATCGAACGTGTGGGTGGCTCCGGATCCGAATCCGATGTTGTCCACCAGATTCCGGGCGGGGATCACCGCATGCAGGCCTGTGGTCACCTGGCGGCGGGTCCATTCGAGATCCCACGTCAGCCGGGTGTCCGGTGATCGATCGAACTGACGGACATGATCGTCGAGAAGCGTCGGTCCGGTGGGGGACGTAGGTCTCGGATCGGTTCGGAAGCCGGTCCACCGGTCGCGCCAGGTCGCCCACCCCCACATGCTCCCGCGCCGGACGAGCAGGTGGTCCTCGTCGCCCGGCCACCGAACGAGTTCGTTGCGGCCGCCGACGTGTGCGATCGACGGGTCGTCGGCGTAGCGGTCGAGCATCGCCTCGGCCCATGGGAAGAAAGAGGGGTCGACGAGGATGTCGTCCTCCAGCACGATCAGTCGATCGACACTCGGGAAGGCCCGATCGACGGCGCTCACGATGCGGCCTGATGGTCCGAGGGGATGTTCGGCGATGTCGATGTCGACCTCGCAGGTCCAGTCCACCGCCGAGGCCAGTTCCACCGCCCGACGGTGCTGGGGATCATCGGGGCCGGTGGTGGGAACGTCGAAGGCCACGAACAGCCGAGCCGGGCGGGCCTCACGCACCCGCCGGAATACCCGAGCGAGGGTGTCGGGTCGGCGACAGCCGACGACGAGGACCGGTGTGGACAGCGCCGAGCGAACAGTTGCCATCGACGCTCACGGTACCCGCAGTGCTCGAGGTGTCTCCTAGGGTCAGTGGTGATGACGCAGTGGTTCCGCCCGGATGCCCACCGGCAACGCGCCGTCGGGGCGGCTCGTCTCCCGGTGGGGACCGACGAGGACTGGATCCTCGCTGCGGTCCATCCCGACGAGACGGGAGCGGCGGCGTGGTCGCGCGTCCGCAGCACATTCGACGTGCTCGGGCTGCCCGACGGTCGCGAGCGACTCGTGCCCCTGTTGTACGAGACGGTGTCGCGCACCACCCCGGACGATCCGCTCCTGCCCGAATTGGGACGGGGTCGTCTACTGCGGCTCACCGATCGTCGACGCCTCCTTGCCGCAGTGGTGCCGGTGATCGATGCGCTCGTCGATGAGAGCATCGAGGTGATGGTGCTCAAGGGCGCCGCTCTCGCCGACGTGTACGAATCGCCGGCCCACCGACCGATGGTGGACGTGGATCTCGTGGTGCGACTGCGGGACCTTCCCCAGGCCGTCGACATCCTCAGCAGGAAGGGACTCCGGGCCGAAGTCGATGTGCTGCGGCCGGTGAAGGTGGCCTGTCGTCACTCCATGGCGTTCGTCCCGATCGCGGGTGGCGTCGGCACCATCGATCTGCACTGGATGGCCTCGCCGCAACTGGCGCCGGTCGGTGTGGCCCGCGCGCAGTGGCGTCGCCCGTGGTACCTCGAACTGGCCGATGACGAGTTCTGGTTGCGATCCCGCTCGATCGAGTTCGAAGGCGTTGCCGTCAGTGCACCGTCGATGACCGACCTGCTGTTGCTTTCGGTGTTGCACGGCACGCGATTCGGTATCGCCGACGACACTCGATGGGCGGTCGATGCCATCACCATCCTTCGGCGACGTGGTGGAGAGGTCGACTGGGATCTCCTCGTTGCGAACGCGCAGCGACATCGGGTGGGAGAGGTGATCACCTCGTCCCTCGACTATCTCTCCGAACGCATCCTGCTCGGGACCTCGCCGGATCCCATCCCGTCTGAGGTGATGTCCCGACTCCGTTCGACGCGCGTGTCGAAGCGCGAGCGCCTCGTCGAACGTCTCAGCGAGCGGGAGAGTTCGATGCGACCTGGCCGCGCTCGGCTGGCGATCGACATCACCATCCGGCATCTCGCCTTCACTGCAGGCGAGCCGTTGCTGCCGACGATGCGCTCGTTCCCGTGGTTCGTTGCGCTCTGGACCGGCGTGGAACGTCCCCGACAGCTCATCGCCGTTCGCCGTCGACTGCACGGTCTGTGGCGCCGGTGGTCGAAGTCGGCTTCGGTTCGCCGGGAAGCGCGTGCATCAAGGGTCTCATCGACGCCACTCGGTCGCGTGATCGTCATCGCCGCCACGCCACGCACTGGCAGTTCCCTCCTGGTCGCCGGATTGAACGCCAGCGGGGTCGTCACCTCGATGACGGAACATCTCCAGTCGCCCTCGCTCGCTCGTCACCTCGGTCCACACGGGCGACTCCGATCCCGGATCCTCGGACCGGATGTGGCCGTGTCCCGGGCGAGTGTCGGGTCGATCCGGAGGGCGATCAGCCACCTTGTCGCCGATCGCCGAGCGTCCGATGGCACGTTCGGGGTGAAGGTGATGTGGAGCAACTTCGAGGAGGTGCTGCTGCGTCGCGGTCTGGATGTCGAGTCGCTCGGTGGCCCCGTGACGTGGATCCGGATCCGACGTGGCGACCGGCTCCGACAAGCGGTGTCGCTCGAACGAGCGCGCCGGACCGGTATCTGGAGACTGGGAGGGCCCCGGATCGGAGGGGAGCTCAGGTCTGATCTGCACTTCGACGCTGCCCGCATCACCGAGGAACTCGGAATCATCGAGGAGTACGAGGCGGGATGGACTGCGTACTTCTCGGAGCGTGGCATTTCGCCGCTGGAGGTCACCTATGAGGAACTCGACGCGCAGTACGAGGAGACCATGCGTCGAGTCCTCGATCATCTCGGTGCCGCCGACACGGCGGTGCCACCGCGACAACTGCAGCGGCAGGCCGATCGGGTGAACGTCGACTGGGTCGAGCGTTACCTTGCCGAGGCGTCGGATGAGCAGTCCTCTCGGGTGCGGCCCCCATCGTGAACGATGCCGACGCGCTACTCACCCGCATCTCCGACGAACATCGTCTGCTGCTCGTGGCCGCCCTCGGGGACACCGAACCGGCTCGACGGGCGTGGGCCGCGTGGCGCAGTGCTGTCGACTTCGACGAGATCGACGGCACTGCGAGTCGCCTGTTGCCGATGCTGGCGCGCCGCACCGACGTCATCGATCCCGATGATCCGGTGACCGGCCGCGTGCGTGGTCTCTATCGCCGGGCATGGGTGGCCAACGAACGGTCGTTCGCCGCCGCCGACGCGGCCTGCGCGGCGCTGGTGGCGGCCGGGGTCGACGTGCTGCACGTCGAGGCCCTGCCGTTGGCCACGATGTCGGGCGACACCGGCGTGCGTCCATTGTGGGATGTCGACGTCTGTGTGTCGCGACGCTCCGTGCGCGCTGCGCTGGCGGAGCTCGGTCGGCTCGGATGGACCGAGGCTCCGCGAGTGGTTCGAGCCCGTTGGCAACGGTGGCCCCGCCACCTCGTGCGCGCTGAGTGCCGCCTGCGACTGATCGAGCAACGACCCTGGCCGGGTGCCGACTGGAGTGCGTGGTCCCGGGCCGTACCTTCCTCGACGTCGGGTGTCCGCCTCCTCGGTCCCCACGACCGACTGGTCCATGCCGCCGTGCGCGCCCAGCAGCCGTGGCAGCCCCCCGGTGGGTACTGGGTGGCCGACTTCGTTCACTGCGCCACCGCTCTCGGCCACCGACGAGTTGCGGACGTCCTGGGCGATTCCGACGTGCTGGAGTGCGCCGGTTCGCACGGGGCGGTCGACGCGTTGCACGTGGCCGCAGCGGCCGCCGAGCGGATCGTCGGCTGACTCCCCGGGTCAGCCCTCTACGCTTGCTAGTGAAATAGAGTCACAGAGGCAGA
>Ga0172372_10003325_pt1 | contig 23728 bp, 28 predicted proteins | sample LakKiv5m_2_FD_114544 | JGI IMG/M metagenome (GOLD analysis project Ga0172372, IMG submission 114544) | Freshwater microbial communities from Kabuno Bay, South-Kivu, Congo - kab_092012_9.5m | ecosystem: Environmental > Aquatic > Freshwater > Lake | place: Democratic Republic of the Congo...
AGCAGGAATGGATGCTGCCGCTCCCATTGCCGCAGCACAAGGTGTGGATGTAAAAGAGCTCAAAGCAATGATGGAGTCAGGTTCAAAAATGCCAATGTCTAAAGGTGAAATAATGAAAAAAGGTGAGGACGCTGTATTATCCAAACTTCAATCAATAGTAGATAAGCGTCGTGCTGCCTCTGCTCCATCTCCCGCTGAATTAGGTATTGGTTCTGGTTTTAAAATGGTAAAAGGAGGTAAAATGTGCCCGATGTGTTCTGGTATGGGACTATATGCTGGAAGTGCCAGTGGTCGTGGTGTTGCTTCTATTGGAGCTCCAGTGCGTGAAACATCCAAGAAGTTTGTTAATTTGTCAAAAAAATTGATGGGTGGAGAGATACAAGCACTACAAAGTCAAGCAGCAGATGCTAACTTTGCGTTTAGATACACATTGCCCCCAAGCTATCAAAGATAATGGGGGTTCGTATATATATAAATATGGTTGTTATTAAATGAAGTTTAAGAATGGGCTTAAATATTAATATATTATATGAAAGTTAATGCTTTCATATCATATTATGCTTTAAAATGCTATCAAATCCTGAATAAAAATATTTTTATTCAGGATTTGATATGCGTTTCAATAAAAAAAGCATATTTAATGCTTAATTATTGATTAATAATACAAATATTAATATGGAAACTACTTATTTTATATAAAATCTACATCTACAGCTTAATTATTGTTTAAATCTACATTCATACGAGCAATGTTCTTCTCCAACCAAGTTTTTATGGCATTCACTATCACTTGGTTTAAACTCAACATAACAAGTTCGGCATAGTATATTACCTTCTGCTTTTGCGTCAATCATCCTTAATTCTGTCGTCGCTCGGCATAACAGTTTATGCTTTAACCAATCTGCTATTTGGCATTTTTCTCCACAATACCACGCTGATTTACATCCAGCACATTTTTTTATAACTTTATTTTTACTTAGTTTTCCTGTTTTATTTTTTCGTTTAACACATACTATGCCACAAGTAAAGCAGGGAACTTCCTTTTGCTTAAAACCAGCTCGTCGGCATATTGTCACTCCAAATATATTTAGTTCCTTCCATAGTTTATCTTTTATTGTTGGATTTAATTTACAAAATATTTCTACGACTTTTGTCAAACGCTCTGCCATTATTGTGACTTCATCTTCGTCTGGATATTTTTGGCGGAGCTCTACAAACTTTTTTCGCAAAAGATTCAGAAAACTGCGCCTGAATATTTCTCCTTTCGTTATATGTAGTGTTCCATCTTCTGCCAACTCTTCAGCCGTTAGTCCATTGGTCGCAATAATGTGCCCTGTGTTTAATTCAATAAACTTGGTGTATTGGATTTCGCTCATTTTACTTATAGTGTATCTTTTTAATCGTCTTACCTTACTTCATAAGCCGAAAAAATATTTCAATTTTTTACTTTTCTATATATTTTTTGGATTCACTAAAAATTATTTTATTTGGACGGGGGGATATTTACATAAATACCCACTCCAGCTCTTTGTGCCTCATATCTTTTTTTACTATTTTCCTTAATCCGCTCCTTGTTATCCTCATAATATTTTCGTTTGAGTTCTTTGTTCTGCTCGTAGTATTCCTTTGCTTTTTTTAATCTGGCTTCTCTATTATCAATATAATTCTTGTGTGCTTCTTCCTTAATCTGTTCTTTTGTAGTATGTGCTTTTTTCAAACCCATATTATCTCCACACTCAACCTTCCAATGTTGCTCCCTCTGCTCTAATTCTCTTTTACTGCCACACGGAAACTCCTCTACAATTATCATTTCAAAGTTCGTCCAGTCACCATTCGCTCTCATAAACTTATACAAAGCTAAATTATATCTGGGGGAACGAATATTAAAATAATCTGACTTATGATGTGCCAGTCTCATTTTAAAATTGCTTGTTGAACCGACATACACAAATGATACACAGGTATCCTTACATACAATTTTATACACAACAGCACGGCTATAATCCTTTTTATTTTCTTCTAAAGCGTCAAACATTCTTTTCTTTAAAGTAAGAAAATAATTAAAATTAAAATATATAACGCAAACTTAATTAAATCCAAAATTAAAATATCTCTTAATATTATAAAATGGATTTAAAAGAAGCAATCAAAAAAGCACGACCCACGTTAAGTGAGAGTTCTATTATCACTTATAATAGCATTTTGAAAAACCTTCACTTGAAAGTGTTTGGAAACAAGGATGTGGATTTAGACAACTTTGAAAATACAGACAAAGTGCTAAAGTATTTGGAAGATTTAGAACCCAACAAACGAAAAACTGTTTTATCTGCTTTAGTTGTTATTAGTAAAGACCAAAAACCTTATCGTTCCCTTATGCTTTCTGACATTAAGGACTACAACCAAGAAATTAGCGAGCAGGAGAAAAGCGAAACACAAAAGGAAAATTGGATTGAGGACGGGCAAGTCCAAGACATTTTTACACGCCTTCAAAAGGAGGCAAACCATTTATACAAAATGGAAACCCTGACGATGAATGAGCTACAGAAAATACAAAACTTTGTTATTGTTGCTCTTTTTCATTTGACACCTCCCAGAAGAGCAAAAGATTATTGCGATTTCAAAATTAAGAGCATAACAGATAAGGATAACTTTTTTGATGAGAAGGCATCGGAACTGGTATTTGTGAGCTACAAGACCGCAAAGTTTTATGGAGTTCAACGGGTTAAGATTGAAAAGCCATTGAAGACCATATTGAAAAAATGGATTTCACACAACCCAAGCGAATACCTTTTATTTGATAGCAACTTACAAAAGCTCACTCCCGTCAAATTGAACCAGCGTCTCAACAAAATCTTTGGCTCGGAAAAAGGGTGCTCGGTAAATCAATTGAGACACTCCTTTTTAACAAACAAATATGGAGACACCATTGCTACCAAGAAGGCAATGGAAAAAGATATGAAAGAGATGGGAACTTCAGTCGCACAAGCAACCACTTACATTAAGAAAGAATAATAATAAATTAATCTAATAATATATTAAATGTCGTATATTATTAGAGATTGGACTAAAAAACAAGCAAACAAACTCGGCTTACAGGTATTTCCAGCTCAAAACGATAAAAACAAAATTGAAGTCTATGACGAGAATGGTCTATATATAGCAAGTGTTGGAGCATTGGGTTCAGGAGACTACGCTCAGTATTTACATATGGAGCAACAAGGAGAGCTTGAGAAAGGGTATGCTGATGAGCGTCGCAGGTTGTATCATTTGAGACACCGTATGGAGAAGGGATGGAACGAACCAATGACTCGCAGTTGGCTCGCAAAAAAACTACTTTGGTAAGCGTTCATAATTATATAAATACTTATTTTCCTATTTTCCTAATTTTCCTATTTTTCAAAAGGTGTCTTACGAGGGGGTGTTTTTATACATACTCTTTGAAATTAGGAAAATTAGGAAAATAGGAAAATGGAAAATAAGTAATTAATTTATATATATACGCTTCCCTTTCATAATGACACTCTTGGAAAGCCCTGCCGCAGAGGCTGCCCTTCCCTCTCGGGGAGCAATGTTATCGTCATCCTCATCGTCATCTCTCCTTCTTTTTCTTAAAATGGCTTCAATGCTATTCTCTTCAAAGCTTCCTCTTTCCAATTCCCTTCTGGTAAGGATTGCCAGTCGTCGTCTTCGTTCTATTATATTGTATAACTCTGGCTGTTCGTTTTGATTTATTTGATTAACTCTATTTTGTAATATTTGTATTACTTGTGTTAGTTGATTGTCATTCATATTACGGAATAATCCAAACAAATCTCTTTCAGAGAAATCATTTGATAAATTGAGTAACAGCTCTTCTATAGCTTGAGGAGACGGGTTTCTCAGTCGTCTAAATCGGGATACATAAAATCTATCCATATATATACAAACGCTATTATTTTTTATAACTGCTCCTACATCTTGGGTCTTTAAGAGCTTCATTATATTTCATTCCGTGCTTGGAAGCATATGCTTTGACGTGCTGAACCCATCTGTTGCCTATTCCGAACCCTGACATTAGCGACGCAGGAGAATAAGCAGGGAAAGATGAATCTGAGATGGATGAGAAGGATGGTATGTTGAATGTTCCTTTTGCCCTTTTCGCTGTCATAAAGATATCCTTCTGGTCTGGTGGCTCTTCATCATCATCATCATCATCATCTTTACGCTTGGGTTGTCTCGGAGGAGGGGATGGCTCACGACGAAGTCGTCTGAGATATTCTCGTAATATATTTCTTCTGTGCGTAATAAGTGCTCGTGTGGCTTGGTTTTGGTTTGCGTTAAACTCATCCGCAAAGGCTCGGTCTATGTCCAAAACTTCACCCCAATACAAATTGTCTAAAACCCGTAGAAATATTGGTTCAGGAATATTTAGCAAATCCAATGGATTATTCATTTCAATATATTATACAAATATTTTATTTTTATGGCAACCCTCTCATTTTTACTTCCACATTTGTTTTTATCATATTTGGATTATTCTCCTGTGACTGCTTATCCTCAGCAAACACATTAATTTCACGACGATGCTTCGGGTCTTTTGCTTGGAAGAACTGCGACAAAATCCATTCATTCTTTTTCCATTCCTTGCTAACATTCAAGTCATCAAACAAATCAATAAAAGTCTCCCCATCTTGATATAAATTGCCTGTTCTAAACTGAGAGCAACTAACAAAATACAAAAATGCCAAGCAATAGAACCCACAGCAGTCTGCCATTAGCGACTGAATATCTTTTTTATTATATGGCAGATAATGTGGTTTCACAAACTTTTTCACATCTTCCGCTGGAGGAGCACCAAAGCTGTCAAAATACAAAGGTTGAATATGTCCGTCTTTTGACTTAGCTACATACAATGCCGTCCAATGGATACCACCATTATCCTCTCCTGTCTCATCACATACATCATCTTGGGAATTAATTATATATCCTTTATTATACTTTAATGGTTCATCCAGCAATTCATTTTTAAAACATACACGCTCCAGAGGTAAGTTCATTCGGTTCGCTAAATTAATAATCTCAAAATTGCTTAACATATAATATTAACATATATTTTAAAATATTAATATTATCTTAATTAAGCGGTTCATATTTATATAAATACGCAACGGTCTAAAAAATATGTAATCACGAGTCCAATGGATAATCCAGTTAGAACTGCGAGTGAGATGAGTATCACTGTGACAAGTTTTAGACACGGCTTCCAGTAAGCACATCAATCTTCAAAGTTTGTCGGTAAGATACGAACACGATTAAATCTATCGCCTTAGCAGACAAGTTTGTTCCTTGAATGGAAACTGACTTGGGAACTGAACGCTCAATCTCCAACATACGGCTGATATCCACATAGTAATAGTTGTAAGCAGTCTCAAAGTCCAAAAGACCAACCAAACCAGAGCATAGACCATCGGTTTCAGCACCATTGACGCTATTACATCCCACAAGCTGTTCCACGAATTGCTGGTAAGAATATTTTTGGGTATTGTAAAGGGCATTTTGTCCCGAAACCACAACTTGGAAGTTTTGAAGCAAACACAAAGGACTTGTCACACCAGTTCCAGCTCCGTCAAAGGGAGAAGACAAAGGATTTACACCACCATTTGCGGTAGTAGTAAAATATGGTAAAACAAGGATTTTGGAAATATTTGCCAAACCATTTGTGATAAGCGAATTAATATTTGCTCCTGCGGAAACTGAGAGCACTTGGTATTGATATATGTCTTCATATTCCACCGTCTTAATTTGAGATGCTAAGTAAGCAGCCTCAAAGCTTGGTGCCATCACAAAGGAAGGAACATTCAAAGTAATAGAACGACCAAGGGGAGAAGAAGCAACACCAGCAACGGAAGACTGAGAAGTTAAAACAGACGCACCAACAGCAAGAGAAATAGTATAGTTGATAGCGGCACCAAAAGCAGCAGCACCTCCATTATTTGCGGCAGCACTGGCTATTTGAATTGGCACAACACCTCCAACACTGCTTGAGGCACTATTAATAGATAAATTACCACCAGCACCAGCTGAAGCAAAATTAACAGTGCTGTTATTCAATTGAAGAGTAATTTTTAAATAGACCCCTTTTAACAATGGTAGTTTTTCAAACAAATGATGTAAATGTTTCAATCTTACAATACCATTAATAGCCCATTGGCAAACACCACGAGCTCCTGCGGCACCATCTACCTTAGTAAAGATATAAGATTTCCAAGCAAGAGAAGCATTTGCGGCAGTAAGAAGAGTGCTAAAGGCAGCAGAAGCTGTAGCAGTAAGACCATCGGGGTCATAGTTGATGTATTGCTGACGTTTGAAAAAACCAATGTTTCCAGTATTGTAAGTAGTATTAATACCAGTAACCGCTGGAATAAGCATAGCATTTTGAGTAAAGCAAGTTCCTACACCATTTACGGAAGCAGCAGCATTAAAAATAACTGCTAAAGCATCATCAGGATAAAAACCAATCTCAGAACCTTGAGTTAAGATGTCATTGTAGCTGAGGGTTGTCATCAATTTAAAAGTATTCCAAAGACCTTGGTAATTAGTTTGCTGGATAACCGTTACGCCGTTCCAATCGCATTGTATGCTGTGGATGACTGAACCAAACCAATTTTTCAAACCAGCCGCATAATCGCAAGAGGTGCCAGAAGTAGCAGGAGCAAAAGAAGCACTATTAGAATCAGCTGTTAAGGTCATTACCATTGGGATTTGTAAGTAAGCACTTGGATAATACATATATCGGTTGCTGTTAGAAAGCTGAGATGTATCAATCACACTGGAGTTACCACTGTATTGTCCGTTTTGATTGTCTAAAAGAGAAAGCCAATCCTTACGAACAAAGATTGAAGGAGCTCCTTCGGTTTGTTGAGATAAATCATATACTAAGGCGTCACTCATTATGTAATAATCGGAGATAAAAAAATCAGGTTATTACAATAAATATAGCTAAAGGGAGGAGGTCTTAAGAAAGAGAGAACTTTATATTTTTTTGTTTTGGCTTGGATTGCTTTACCATCAATTGCTCCAACTTTTTATTAATACTCACCATCCCAGAACCAGTGCTTGGCATACCCATTCCAAGTCCTTTTCCTGAATAAGCACTTTCAATTCCTTCTACTTGTTGAAGACCTCCTAAACTTCCTAACAAAAAAGCTCCACCAGTCATTCGTTTCATCGGGACTGCTTTCCCTCTTATTGAGCTCGGTTTATAATAGACCATCTTAATAATACATTATATTATTTTTTCAATTTACGAATTACATTCCTTAATCTCATTGCTGAGGAAATCAACGAGTTCATCGCCGTCAATTGTTTTGTAATCGCCGACTGCTTCTCTGGGTCATCCGTCTTCTCATTCATCAAACTCATCTGAGCCTTCGCCAACGCATCACACAATCCATTCAAATACGCCTCATCAATAGTATTATTAAAGTTCATTTAAAATATGCCTATATTTTTATTTTTTATTTTTTACGCCTGCGTTCGTATTTATATATATATTCGCCGCCATTATTTTGGAGCAGGTGCTTGGCGTTCCCGAATGGCAAGAATAATCGTCATATTTGGGTCTAAAATGACAACTGGTCCGTTATCTGAACCCGTGAGCGTAATGCGTAGCTCAGCATATGTTCCTCCAATCATTTTGTTCCACGAGAACTCGGGGGGCTTCTCTATGATTTGCTCTCCTATTGCTACAGTGGGAGTGATGCTGTAAATGACACTGGATGGAGAGGCATACTTGTTGTCAATGTTGGAACTTGTGACAAGCAGTGTTGGATTGGGTTGAACCTGTGGAGTAATGGTGCTTGTGTAACTATCTGTATTGGGATATGCTGTGCCGAGGTCTCTATCAGAAATAAATGTGTCCGCAAAACCAACAATTAAATTGAAATTAGCAGGGGTGCTGACTTGGGGCTTAAAAGTTTGAGCTGGGAATGGCACGCCAGCAGGGTTCGTAAATAAAGCTGGTAGAGCAGTGGGGAACTGATATGTGTTGAGTTGAATCGCATAAATAGTTGGATTGACAATCCATTCAAAGAAATACACATTTTGTCCTGACCCATTTACCAAGTAGTGTCCGTTTTGTATCATTATATACTGACAGTAGTAGTTGATGTCCCCGATTTCATACAGACCATTTGGAATGGTGATAGTATATGTGGTCTGGACGTTTGCTGCGTTTTCCCAAGTATAAGTAAGCACGTTGTTCCTTAAGGTGGTATTATTAATGTTTTGCCAACTATAATACATTTGTAATGAACTAACAGCAATCTCGTGGTTATTAAATAAAACGGAATTGGGAAACCTATATACCAGCACGGAGTTGTTTGTGCTTGTTACAATATTACGACTTGTTAATATAATGTTAGATGTCATATAGTATAAGCCTATAAAAAATTATCTTATTTTAATCTTTTTTCTACATTGGGTTCCTTAATTATCGGTTTTATAGTTGGAGTAAATCCTAAAGCAGATGGAACTTCGCTTCCACCAAAATAAAAAGGAGGTTGTTGAGATTGTGCTTGGACTTTCGCCACTTTATTCGGTTCAAACATCATCGGATTATAACCAGAGTTCATTATATTATACTATGATATTTATTTTTGAAATGCTTTTATTTGGAGGAGGGAGTTCATATTTATATAAATACTAATTAGCCCAGAATTGTCGCAAATGTCGCAAATCTTGCCCGACTTTCAGGTTTTCCTCTAAGGGTTTTTCACGGGAGGTGACAAATCCTATTTTCGGGCAAGATTTGCGACATTTGCGACATTTTTGGGCTATTTTCTTCTCTCTTTTTCTCTATTCTTCTCTCCACATAAAGAAAAAAAACAAATATATATAAATACTTTACCTTGTCTTACCTGCGTTCTGGATGCCTCTGGATTTATTTCTTGATTGCCTTTTTTTTGCCCTGCTTTTTTGCTGTTAAGTATTCTAATACTCCATAGATTTCATAACCCCGTCCTAAACTATATACCGAAAAGTCACGACTAAAGTCACTACTGATTTTATTTAAAGACAATGCCGCAAATAAATTGTAGTCAATGCTTTTCAAAATACCCTCTTCCATCTCACTTGCTTTCGCCCGTTTGTATCTCCATCCATCTGGTTGCCAATCTTTTTCTCGTTTGTCTGCTCCAAAGTTGTGGTGTGTTGTTGCTTCCATAAGCATACCAAGTTCCTTTTTTTTTAGTTTCTCGCTTTTAATCCAATCAATCACTTCATAAGATAGTGCTTCTATACGCATAGCGATATACTCGTTTAACATTTGCTTCTTCTGGTCTTCAATCACATCCTGTAAATAATCCTTAATTAAATGAACGCATAATTGGGGTAGCATTTGAATATTCATTGTTGCCATTTTTTACTTTAGTAGCCTTTTTATTACCGTCTTACCTTACACCATAAGCAATAAAATTATTTCAATTTTTTTTATTTTCCATAAGAAAATTGAATAACTAAAAAAATTATTTTTATAAATATTTTACCTTGTAAAAAAAAACAAATATATATATAAATACTTTACCTTGTCTTACCTGCGTTCTGGATGCCTCTGGATTTATTATTTACAAAAACTCTTCTACACCATAAGATTTATAAATGCTATTATAATCCTCAATTATATTTACATTAATTTTACTTATTTCTTCTTCATCATCACTATCATTTTGAATACCCCAAAGCGTCATCTTGAATACTCCATAATCCTCTCCATAAATGTTACATAATTCAACAAAAGTCCCATCATTAATTAATTCCCCTCTATCCATATCATCGTTCTCAAACTTTTTCATCTCAATATCGTAAGCGTTTTTAATTAATTGACCGACTGGGTGGGTCGGTCTAAAACTCAGGATATGTTGAAATAATTCGTTAGAAACAATTGCGTTCATTTTTTACTTTAAGTAGCCTTTTATTACCGTCTTACCTTACACCATAAGTAATAAAATTATTTCAATTTTTTTTATTTTCCATAAGAAAATTGAATAACTGAAAAATTATTTTATAAATATGAATATTCTACTGTAGTTCATATTTATATATATACTCTGGGGGCTTATAAAGCGTAGTTGGCTATAAATACTTCTTTTCTATATCTCCCTCCTTTGCTTGTGCTGTCAAACCATTTGTTTAACATCTTGAATGGTTTGATGTAAAAATGTTTGAATATTTGTCTGATGTTTGGACTGTCATTCAAAGTCATTAAAAACTTTCCTTTTACTCCTTTTAAAATGTGAGCCAGCCTGTCAAGGTCAAAACTTTCATCTTCCGCATAGCCAAAGCTGGTGCTGGTATTTTCATAAGGCGGGTCTAAAAAAAAGAATGTGTCCTTGCTGTCATATTTATTTATTATTTTTTCATAATCCTTGTTCTCTATTGTTGCTCGGTTAAGCTTTGCTTTATACTCGTCAATATTTTTTATGGTGGTATATGGGTTATTAACTTTATAAACTTGTTTGGATGTGTTCGCATAAATCCCACTAAACCCATTACAAGTCTTTATTTTTCAAGTGTCAAAAGGTCTGCTTCACTTGTGGTGTGGTTGTCAAAAAAGTATTTGGTTTTTTCCAATGTATTAATGTCGTCACGATACTTGGTTAAATCCCTTGGAGCCTTTTTTAGCATTCGCATTCTCTGAACGGTGACCTTATCCAAATCATTAATAACATTTTTCTCAGCAAGAGGCTTATTGAAAAATACCGCAGCAGACCCCATAAAAGGTTCTACATATATTTTGTGGTCGTCTGGAATATGCTCTAATATTAAATCTACAATGAGATACTTATTTCCCTGCCTACAAAAAAAGGGTTTCAAACCGCCTCCCTCTATTATGTCTTCATCATCAAGAGGTTCTAAAGGCTTCTCTTTTTTTGAAGCACTGCTACCTTTGGTTGGACGGATAGAAGCCATATAAGCTTTTGCTTCTTCTGAACCTTTTAAAAAACGGGGCATTATATATAAAGAATACATTTTATTATTTAATGCGGAGGCAAATATATATAAATATGAACGCCTTTTCCTAATTTTCGTCATTTTTAATTTTGGACTTTTTTGATACCGCAAAGGCGAGTAAAAGGAAACAAAAAATAAATATAAAAAGGCGTATTCCTATTCTAAATCCGCTGTGGCAAGGCTCACATACATTTCGCAAATAACTCATTTTACTACTATGTCGTCTTATATTTAAGTCGTTTTGAGGTTCATATATATATAATTATGAACCTTTACTTGCCATTCGTTTCTCCTGACGCCTGAGTTTATTGCTTTCTAATTTTGCTTTGTATTTTTCCTCCTCCGTTTGCCATTTGATTGGACGACCCTTGCTCTTTTTCTTGGGTTTGGCAACCGCATAATTAACGTCTTCCATACTCATCTGAATATTCTCCCTCACAGGAGCATTCATTTCCTTGCTTAGTATGTCTTCCCCTGCCATACGGAAACGCTCCTTGGCAACATTCGTCATTTTTTTTTTGGGGCGAATGATAATTCTTTCCTCTATCTTCGGAAAAGTCATAAGTGATTTTACATTTGATGGTGGTTTGCTTTCTTGTAGCACTACTGGTTTCTCAAGTTCCTTAATTTGTTTTTTAGTAAGCGGTTTCGGATATTTGCGTTTATATTCCTGACTAACTTCGGGTTTGCTTAAAGCACAACCATATGTAGTATTATTGGCAGACGCCCAGTCTTTTACAAATTGAACCCAACGATTTGGCATTATATACTATGATAATATTTCTTTTTAAAGCACCGCTACCTTTGGTTAAAGCACCGCTACCTTTGGTTAAAGCACCGCTACCTTTGGTTAAAGCAATTCTTTAAGGAGCCAATATGTATCCGAGCATACCTGCGATATACTGTGCTACATAGTCGTCATTATTTCCCCAGTTAGTATATGCCTGTCCTTCTAACTTAACCGTATTTACTTTTTGAGGCGTATTATCAGAGTAACTAACAACACGGAATGTAGCGGATGTATTGGGGATAAGTTCTTTCACATCATACGAGAAGCCCGTAATCGTTGTTACAGTCACCATTTCACTCGGAACAATTGAAATCGGAGGTTGATTTAAACTCATTTACTATAGCTTAATATTTTAATTTTGCTTAATTAACGGCGGGATGTGTGCCGTTCGTATATATATAAATATGCGGAGGATTAAGCTTGAGAAATAACACACCAAGAAGAGCCGTCGCTTATCATTGTTTGCTGGAAGATAGCAGTCGTCACGGTAATGGTAGCTACATTTGTAATAGAACCAATGGGCGTAAACTTTGTTCCTCCCCCCAGATGTGCCATTTTGTATTGGGTGTTATTTGCTTTGCGTTTAAAGGTAATCATATGCCCGTTGTAATTAATTGGGTCTGGCAAAGTAAAGGTCTGACCCGCCAAAGTCACATTCACAGCATAAAAAAAAGGAAGAACCTCTCCACCACGAGGTAAGTTTGTGGTAGTAGCTAATTGAGATGTAGGCATATAAAAGCGAAAACCACCCTGTATATACATTGTCTCATTTATCGTCCCAATCACAATCTGATTGGAGTTCGCAGCCGTCGGAACAACGGCTCCTGAACCAATAATGATATTGTTTGAACCTGTTGTTGTATTGCCCGCTTGATACCCCAGTGCTGTATTATTTGTTCCTGAAATATTGGAGTTTAATGCTTGAACCCCGACTGCCGTGTTTTGACCTGCTCCAGTATTTAAGTCTCCAGCAAGAACCCCTACAAATGTATTGTTTGAACCCGAGTTAATACTGTCTCCTGCTCCCGAACCAACCAAGGTGTTATTGTTACCACTTGATAGTAGATTACCAGATTGAAATCCAATCATTGTGTTGTTTTTAGAAGCCACATTCATTAGCGTTCCGCAGTTTGTCCCATAGATGGTATTCTGTCCGTTGGCATTGAAAGCAATTTGACTGCTATTGAAACCACACACAAGGTTGGTATAATCCGTTGTCACATTTCCGTGACCGAAAACTCCTGCTCCAATGACAATCTGACGCACACGAGTAGTTAAGTTAGATACTGTAAGTCTATTTGTTGTTATATTATAAGTAAATGTATCCACACCAGTGTCATCAATTCGTAGTGACTTTGTTGTCCCAGTGCTATCCACCATAGTTGGATACCAGTCGTTTGGAGCAAGGGAAACTGTGCTAACAGTTACATTTGCGGCAGTAATTGCTGTTCCATTGAAAACGGAAGCAGTTAGTGTGCTTGTGCTTGGAACATACGATAAAGCAGTCGTTGATGGGTCATTGTATAGCGTTCTTTGTGTTCCTGTTGGAGTAGTTCCCGCAAGTGAGAAAAGAGGATAATATGTTGTAGCAGAGTCATCAGACTGAACTCTTACTTGATTGCTTGCTCCAGTTATATTTATAACTGCGGTATTGGTTGTGCTATCATATGAAGCACCTGCGTTATCCGTCAATAAGGAAGAAGTTCCTGATTGAGTATCAGACATAACTAAATAGTATAAACTACCTGTTGCGGTGCTTGATAGTGTGACTTGTGTTGCCAAGTTAGCGGTGCCTGATAATGCTCCTACAAAAGTAGATGCGGTTAATGTGCTTGTGATTGGAACATACGATAATGGTGTAACTGTGGTATCATATAAAAGAGATTGATTTCCTGCTCCTGATGCGGCAAAGACTGGGTAATATGTTGTAGCACTGTCATTAACAGTCAGATTTACATTTGTAGCATTTGTAGCGGTGCCTGATAATGCTCCTGAAAAAGTAGATGCGGTTAATGTGCTTGTGCTTGGAACATACGATAATGGAGTTAATCCACTATCTATTTGAAGAGACCTTGACCCAGTGCCTGTAACAAATGTTGGATAAACTGTTCCTGATGAATTACTATCGGATATATTCAGATTTCCTGAAAATAAACTCGCAACCAAAGTGCTTGTGCTTGGCTGATACGATAATGGTGTAGTTGTGGTGTCATATAAAAGAGATTGATATCCTGCTCCTGAAGCAGCAAAGACTGGGTAATATGTTGTAGCAGTGTTATCAACAGTCAGATTTACATTATCCGCATTTGTAGCGGTGCCTGATAATGCTCCTGAAAAAGTAGTTGCGGTTAATGTGCTTGTGCTTGGAACATACGATAATGGTGTAACCGATGGGTCATTGTATAGCGTCCTTGCTATCCCTGTTGGGGTAGTTCCCGCAAGAGAGAAAAGAGGAAAATATGTTGTAGCAGAGTCATCAGACTGAACTGCTACTTGATTGCTTGTTCCTGACGATGTAGCATATGGAACTATATCATTTGCGTCCCTAAATACAACAACATCAAATGTGGGTAAGTCTTCAGTTGGTGGAAAATATTCTGCCATTTACTATAAGGCTACATTTTATTTAATTAAGCAAACTTCAAAATCAATAATTAAGAGATATCTTAATAAATTATAATCTCAATGTAGTATAATATGCCCCGCTTTTGTGAAGACGACTTTTTAAAGAAAGAAGTAAGAGACAAGCTATATGTCATAACAATGTCAAAGTTTAACAAATATCCTTTAACGGATTTTAATATGCTCTCAATGAAGGAAAAGCGTGTTGCCAACGAAATATTAAATGACTATGTAAAGCATTTGCCCGAGCACTGGGAAACCAAGCTGACCTGTGATTTCAATCTGATTTGTCAAGAGGAAATATTTAACCATCCCAAGATTGATTTCACATCCATTCCATTTAAGCAAAAGCCATTAGAGGAGCTTGGGTTGCCGCCCGTTGAGGAAACCGAGCAAGTAAAATTATTGCCTTGAAATATTTATATAAATATGAATGCCCCATATTGTTTTTTTTTCACTCCGAACACAAAATAATAATTATCTCACTATGTATATATGAATCCGAATACCATTAAAACGAAGACGGACGCATTTAAAGTTCGCAATGCGTATTTAGCGAACCTTGAAGCCGAACAACGCAATTTAGATAAAACTGCCCGAGCTGTTGCTGTGTTTAATCAAACGGGGCAAACTCCAATTCCACCTCAAGATACTCGTTCTGTCACTCAGAAATTGGGAGACATTCAAAAATTGAAAACTGATTTTAGAAAACAATTATTGAGTATTACAGATGGAGCAGAAACTGAAAAGATTATGTTCCAGATAAATGATGATGAAGTGGCACAAGCCTCAATGTTGCTTTCCGACATTATTAGTCAATTGAAACCTAAGTATCCCCTTGGTGTTCCTGCTCCTGTCTTCGTGGAGTTCTTAAGAAGATATTTGCGAGACTTCAATAAAAATCTGGGGCTTGCTTCAGGAACACAGGAAGAAATCGCCAATGAATTAAAATTAACAAATAGACAAATCACGGATGCTGTATTGCCAAACCAACAAACTATGATAGACTTGCTACGCATCATATCTGATTTATCTGGAGGCGATAGCTCTTTACGAAACCGTGCTATGTCAGCTGTATCTGATTTAAGCAGTGCTTTACCTGATTCGGGTGTGTGGGGAAGTGTTGATAGCCTACTTGATGAGACTGAAAGACGTCAGGCAAATGATTTAATTAATGATGTTATTTCGGAAGCACCTAATTCAGAGCAAGTGCGTAATTTATCACGAGATTTGATTGACGCACAGCGTAGTGGCTCTCGCAGAGAAGTAAATAATGTGTTAAATAATATTATTGAAACAATACAAATAGATGCGGATAATTTAAATCGTTTGCGTAAGGCAAATGAGATTATTTCAAATGTTAGCTCACGAGAGGAAGTAGTGGATTTTCCTATGGAAGCTCCTCGTGAAAAAAGCAATCGGGTTCAAAATGTTGCGGAAAAAATGGCAGAGAGAGGTATTGGAGTAAGCGGAAGACAATTAAAACCAACCCCTATTAAAAAGAAAGCTTTGAAAGAAGCACAGGAGATTATAGATATAGAGGATGCTACCGCTGATGAGCTTGAAGATGTAGTATTAAGAGGGCTTAATCCAAAAAAGCGTATGATTAATTGGTTTGACTTTATTCAACGGCAAAGTGCTGGGGTTCCGTTAAGTGCGGAGAAACGGGCAGAGTATGAGGGAATGCGAGCAGAAGAATTATTTGATTTAATTAAGGAAATCAAAGGGGAAACCGAATCAATGTTTGGCAAACCAGTTTATACTGAAAAAACTTATGGTGGAGAGAAAACATTGATGGAATTAAAAGGAGAAGCCCTTGAAGAAGCCAGTGCGGATTATGGAAGTGCCCGAATTATGCCTTCTTATGGTAAGGGTATAAAACCTTTGGTTAAAGGTCGTGGTTTAAGCAAGGGTTTAACTAAAAAAACATTTCCTGACCGTGTAGATTATGAAAAGGGAATCAAAGCCGATAAGACTTATATTCCATTTGGTAAGTATGCTTTGAATAGTCAAAAACTTGCTGGAGGCACTTTGATGATTAAAACGATGAAGGGAGGAGCAGTTCATAAGTTGCCAACGATTGGAATTAGTCCCGCATTGGGTGGCATCATAAAAAAAATGATTGGTGGTGGTCTGCCAACATATAATGAGATGAGCTCCCTTTCAGACGATGAAAAGAACACTTTATACAAGGTATTCAAGTTATCTCAAATTGATAAGGCAGATTTATTACCATCTCCTGACAAGACAAAGGAAGAACAAGAGATGAACCGTTTTCAAATACTAAAAGGTCAAATCCAAGCAGGAAACGACAGCAAGGAGCTCATCAAGGAGTTCAAGGTAATGCTACTCAAGTTCATTAGTATGGGAAAAATCCCCAAAGCCCAAGGAATGGATATCATTACTGAGTTAATGGCAATGGGATACTAATATCGGAGTATATATATATATATGAATGCTTTTCCCCATTTTCCTATTTTCCTAATTTTCCTAATTTCAAAGAGTGTGTATAAAAACAGCCCCTCGTAAGACCACTTTTGAAAAATAGGAAAATTAGGAAAATAGGAAAATGAGTTTTTTATATAAATATGAACCCTCCCTCCTCCAAAAAAAAAGTATTTTATATATATACCTCATTTAAGTTATTTATATAAATATGACCCCATAATAAACTTTTATAATTTAACACTCCTCCTCTATTATCTCCTTGAGTTTCAATCCTCGCCATTTCTTATCTTGTCCTCGCTTGATATTCCACTTATTCTTTTTTACCTCATCGTTAAACTTGACATTTCCAAACTTATTTAATTCTAAAAACTTTTTTAAACTGAAATCGCTAATCACATAATCGTCTCCATTTCCAAACTCAAAGCGAAGCTTTATGAACTCAGCAAACATATTATTATCTGAAACACATTCCTCTTTTACCTGTTTCCATTCCTCAGGGTATGGACTTAATTTGTATCCGTTATTGATAAACTTTTGGGAATAACTATAAATCAAGTTCATTAAAGCAAACTTATATTTTGTTCTTAGTAATTCTCCAAAATTGTTGTTTCTTTTAAACATACATTTTTCAAAATCATCAACCTCTAACTCCTCTATAAACTCACTATCCATTTGAAACATTCTTAATCGTCTTGCTACTCCATTGTCCGCATCTATTGAAATTGTGTGGTTTGAAACAATAAAGGTTTTAAATGTAATTGGCATAACATCACTTGTCCCATACATTACCTTATATTTAATACCTGTTCCATCTGCGACTTGTTTTATAATTTCTGCGTCTTGTTTGCCTTTTGTTAATTCATTTAACCAACCAATACGAACACCTTTCCAAGTTGCGATTTCCTTATGTATGTTTGGATTTTTAAACTCAAAACTGTTGCTTTCAATTTTCTTAGCATAACACGGTATGATGTTACTTAATTCCTCAAATATAACTGACTTTCCATTACTTGCTTTTTGTCCTATTATGTAATAAAACTCTTGTAATTTACTTGAATCTCCAGTCATAGCATAACCCAGTGTGCTTAAATAATATTCTAAATGAGTCTCGTTGTTATTACAGATTTTTTTAATTTCACTTTTAATTTCACTGATTAATTCGTCTGATGCTTTTTCATAATTGTATGGAATTGTTTGGGTAAGCATATCTGAACTGGTTAGTCCCTCCTTGAATATCAATGTTCGTAAATCAAGGATACCATTTTTATAAGCAACTTTGTATTTACAAATATCTAATTTACTGAAAAACTCGCCATCATATAAATAATCCTTTAATAATTTTAAAATCATTGAGTTCTCTTTGTTGTCAGCCATTTTAATTCTATGTGTGAAATAGCTCTCTAATATTTTATGTAATTGTTTTGATTCCTCCTCATTTTCCGTCTTTCCAATTTTATAAGTTAAGGATTCTATTGACCCATCTATTAATCCTTGTATATAAGAGCATACTTTGGTTTGTGGGGCATCCGTTATTCTCCATAAACCAGTTTTTTTATCAAATACAATCCAATTTTTATTACAATAAACAAGCTCATCTTTTAACTTATGACCTATAAATGATGCGATATCATTATTTCCTTTAGATAAAACTTTAATTGAAATGAATTGTTTGTGTTTTATAAACCACTCATTATACAAACCGAGTGTAATTTGATTGTCCTTTGCGATTTTTTGTAAGCCATAAATGGAATGTTTATTTTCTGTTTCAATGTATTCCCAAATCTTGTCTAACTCGGCAACTTTATTTGGAACAAAGTTTTGCGTGAAATCCTCAAAAACTGATTTTGCGTATCCGTTTGTTTTCATAATCGTCATAAGTTTAAACCATAAAGGGTGTTGTATTTTTTGTATTTTACCTCCTTGTCCGATAATCGTAAGCAATTCTATATATTTATCATTGTCTATTTGTGTCACGCTTGTTGGTGATGGACTTATTGGTTTAAATGTTTTTACTTTTTTATTAACCGATGGGTTTATAGGTAAAGCGTCATCAGGGTTTATTAATTCTAATGTGATACCTTGTGTTTGGACGGATAAAGCTTGGAATGTTTCAAAATCTATATTCATTGGTGTTTGAGCTGGGTTTTTATTTTCCATCATAAACTCCCCATCATTTTCGTCATAAGTTATTTTGATTAATTGAGTTACTTGGTATGCCTCGTTTGCTGGTTTTTGAGAGCCGAACAGCATCCAATTACAAGTGCCTTTTGAAATCCCCTCATCAAATACGCTCTCCCAGCTGTTCGTTAAGGGTAAATCTAATTCCGCCTTATTTTTTTCAAAATATTCAATTAATGATTCTCGGATTTTACACTGTATAGGATAAGGGACTGATAATTCAAATACAATATGGATACCATCTTTAGTTATTGACTTCTCCTCTAACCGATTTACATTTGGTTTTTCACAGACCCATACATTAAAATTGACATCTTTGTTAAATCTAAAATATTTTTTAAACTCTTCCAGATAAGCAATAACAATCTGTAAAATATTTCCTTTTGTATGCTGTCGTGTTTCAACATCATAATTATAGCGAAAATCTAAATCAACAACCATCTTATAATTAGGTGTCATTTGTTTTTCTGTCAAATACTCTGTATTCCCTTTTACAAAAACCCAATCATAGTATAATTCGTGGAACAACTGTAGTTCCTCATTGGGGATGCTTAGAGAGCCAGCATAAATATTTAAGTCTTTATCACCAATTCTCGTGTGAGTAATAGGATTATTAGTTCCTTTGGCATTGTGGCTAAAAGTAAATCCCTTAAAGGTTAATTTCTGTTGGGCGTTCATATTTATATATATACTTAAGATTTTCTTTTTAAGCTATTATTCCTTAATATTAATATTCGTATTTTTAAGTAATTGATTTCAATTTTATTTTTAAATAAAAATCAATTTTATACTTTCCTTATACGACAGAAAGGATACCCTCACGCTCTAATTTTTTTTGTATTCTATTCACTTTTGCTTTGATGCGTTGGTTTGCTAAATACTCGGCATACTTGTCGGCATCATTTTTTAACTGTTCTCGCCACTGTTTTGCCACTTCTCTTAATTTGTCACGGTTCTTGGTCTGGTATTTTTGAACTGCTTTCTTAACATTGGCATAATGTTTTTCGGCAGGAGTCATTTCAATTAATACGTCCATCTATATATATATACTAACATAATTTCTTTTTAAATGGTTTTAAAATAATATATTCCTTAATATATAATTAATGAACTTTGTTTTAAAAATGCGTCATTTCTTTGTTGTAGCAATTTGTAAGATTTTAAAATGGAACATTGAATGCCTTATGATTGTTAAGCAAGGAGAGAAAGTAATAGTGGAGACCATCCTATGGAAAGGAAATTGGAAAGGAGATAAGATTATTGGTGAATATACTTTCATTTAGACTAAAATAATATAATATGTGCTTAATATATCCAAATGCCAATAATATTAGACCAAGCACTTTATAATCGTGTTAAGCGAGAAGCAGACGAGAAATATGAGAAACCATCTGCTTACAAGAGCGGGTGGATTGTTAAAACTTATAAATCAAGAGGTGGTAAATATGCTGATGATAACCAACCCAAAAATCTTCAAAGGTGGTTCAAAGAGGACTGGGGCGATATTGGCGGACAAGATTATCCTGTTTATCGTCCTCACAAAAGGGTTTCAAAGGCAACCCCCTTGACTGCCGATGAAATTGACCCCCAACAAGCAAAAGAACAGATTACATTAAAACAAAAAATCAGGGGCATACAAAATCTTCCCCCATTCAGAGGTAAAGTGATACGGTTATCTATAAACCAAAATAAGACTGACAACATCGTTTAGACGCTTGGTGACATACTTGGTAAATCCTTGTCGCCGTAAATAAGCGGGGTCAAGTTGTCTAAATCTGTATTGCGTCTCTGTTTCATCTATTTTTTTTACTTTGTCTTTGTGACTAACTACCCAGTCAATAGCTTCCTGTAGTCCAATTTGGTCTTTATCAAATACAATACTCTGAACCCGATAGTCACTATCCATATCCATTTATATATTTATGGAAATATTTATTTGTTAAAATCCGCAGGGTTTAAATATTCCGTAAAATTGTGGCGAAACTTCTTCTCAGGGTCGCTCTCATCATTGTCAATCAGCAAAAAATTAAACTTGTCTTTAGTAGCATACTCATACATATTTAATAACTGCTCTTTGGATACTCCCACACTAAACTCACTTAACATCAGATTTAATGATTTTTTGTTTCCTGCTTTTAACACCACAAAATAATTGCTATTCTGTCTTACTACTATTGGGATTTTGTAAAAGTGTTGTGCCAAATACATAATCGTCACATTTTTTTTACGGCACATCATAAAATACTCACATACCTTCTCCTGATTTTTTGCCATCATCAAATCATCAATGACAATCAGGTGATTCACATCCTTATCAAACTTATTGAGGTCAGGTAAATTATGGAGTCCTTCTTCCACAGTCACACCCTTGGTTTCTAACCATTCGTAAAGCGGTTCTGATTTGTCTTTCGTCAGCACAAGAATATCTGCGAATGTGCCCTTTCCAGAGCACATATGGTTTAAGAAATTACAAACGAAATTAGTTTTGCCCGTTCCACTTGGTGCGGACACTACAATGCGTGCTGGTAGTTTAATACCGTGTGTCTTAAAGTTGGGGTTATCACTCTTAACTAAATATTCCTTGGGTATCTTCTCATACATATTAACAACAGACATTATTATACATATGTATATATTAAAAATTGGTTAAAGTTATTTAAAAATTAAAATGTTGCTTTATATAAATGGCAGCATATGAACCACCCACCGCAACATATCCAATTTTTGATAGTTTAGTATTTCAATCTCCCAATGAAGCATCCCTCACAATGGCAGAAGGAGACCTCAGGTATTTAGCAAGGCAAAATGTAGCAACAAGTGTTGCTTCCTCAACGACATTCAGCGGAGATGTAAGTGTTGGTAGTTCCATCCTTGACTACACAACAGGAACAGGATTAACAATCAGAACTACAGCAAACTCCGAATCAATGATAATGAATGTTTTGGATGGAAGTGGTAATACAAAACAAAAGATTGAATTAAATACAAATCATCTCCACCTGTATGATAATGTCCGTCTTACGGATAGTAGTGCTCCATCCAATTTTACACTATTTCAGCAATCAGGAGCAACTTGTAACATAGATAATGGTAATGTCAATTCCACTACAATTAATTTAAAAACAAGAACATCAGGAGGTGGGTCAGTGACACCACTTTCCATAACATCAACCGCAATAAGTGTGAGTGGCAATGTTAGATATTATGATAGAAACAACCCAACTAAATACAGCACTCTCACACAAGCAGATATAGCATTCAGTTTTCAAAATACAAGCGTTAATAATGGAACAGTTAATTTTGAAGTAAATACATCAGGTGGTGTGCCTGTTGAACCACTCATCCTTACATCTACCCAAGCATTAATGGGTGTGCCTATATTACTGGATTATACTACTGCGCCAACATCAGGACAACTTGGATTTGTTGCCAAAAACTCGGGAACCGCAAGTGATACGGCAATGACATCAGGCACTGTGTATAACTTAATAACCGCTGGTAATTCTATCGTCGCAGGCACATATAGTGTATCCATTTATTTCCGTGCGACGCATACAGCCGTAGCAGGTTCAATTCAAACATTAAAAATTGGGGTAAGCATAAGCAATACAGGTTTCTCAGGAGGATTTAATGATGTTGTAACAGGTTCCTCATCTATACCTGCTACTGCGGGTGAAATAGTAGGTCAATTAACTCAGACCTTATATGTATCAGCAACAACAACCTTTTATTTATTAGCCCAAATGAGCTTTACAACTATAGTTCCAAGCACAAGGCCGAGCACCTGTTACGCTCAATGGACGCGCATCGCATAAAAAATATCCAATTATATAAATGGCAGATTCCACACTTATTTATGGACTCGCAACTCTTGGAACAGGAGTTTTAGGACTTTCAATACGCTACTGCTTCAAATCAAAATGTGAAGATGTATCATTATGCTTTGGCTTAATAAAAATACATAGAAATACAGACGATGAGGTAAAAGCAGAAGAAATGGAAATAAGCAACAGACCAAAACTGGAAAATGTAAAAAGCAATGGTGATTTAGGAACGATTTAATTTCCAGTTCAAAAAATAAAATCTCACTATATGTATATCAATGTCTGAAATGAAGATGATTTCAATTAAGAAGCTTAGCCCAGCCGTTATGTCAAGAATACGCAACGGGCACAAAGTGCGTTTAATGAAAGGAGAAGGAACTCAATTGGTCGTCCATCAGAACCAGTGGGATGCTATTAATAAAGCATTTACAAAAAATAAAGGAGTTCAATTAGCTTTATCCCCTGCTGAGGTGGAAGCCAATAGAACAGTAGAAGGTGAAGGCATCTTTGGTAAAAAGGTTGATAAAGCTTTAAAGAAGGCTGGTGTGAAAAAGGTTGTTTATAAAATGGGTGCGGTTGTAAAACCTTTAGTAGATGATGCTATTGATATGGGAGCAATGGCTGCCAAAACATATGCTCCTCAGTTGGCTCCTGCTATTGAAGCAGCCCAAGCAACAGCAAAGCAATATTTGGATAAGCCCCAGTCGCTACAAGGTAAAAAAGGTGTAAAGGAATTGAAATCTCGTGCCTTGAAAGCAGGAATGGATGCTGCCGCTCCCATTGCCGCAGCACAAGGTGTGGATGTAAAAGAGCTCAAAGCAATGATGGAGTCAGGTTCAAAAATGCCAATGTCTAAAGGTGAAATAATGAAAAAAGG
>Ga0172372_10003329_pt1 | contig 23714 bp, 23 predicted proteins | sample LakKiv5m_2_FD_114544 | JGI IMG/M metagenome (GOLD analysis project Ga0172372, IMG submission 114544) | Freshwater microbial communities from Kabuno Bay, South-Kivu, Congo - kab_092012_9.5m | ecosystem: Environmental > Aquatic > Freshwater > Lake | place: Democratic Republic of the Congo...
AAGAAGATTGCCCGGACAAATCAAAGTGATTGATGGTCAGGTAGTGAGCAACCTCTCTGAAGCATGCAGCTCGATAGTTAGAGACAGCCACTGGGTGCTTTTTGTTATGGATGCAAATTTCGTAAGTGATAATCGCTTCCGAACGTACTTTGAGACTGCAGAAGAGCCGACGGGTTTATGGGTTGAGTATGACTCTGGACTGGTACGTTTAGGACTGGGACTCGGTCGTGAGAGTCTTGTGTCGAACTTAGACATTCCAATTCGTATCGTTCGTCGCAACGAGCGCGCGACGGTATTGATTGGGGTGACATCAAATCAAACCCGTGTCGTCACTCATGTGCTGGACAGGAAGAGATCCTGGCCGGGGAGTTTTCTACCTAACTGGAGGTGCGACTCAGTACAGGTTGGAAGTGAGCAACGTGAACTTTCAACTGGCAACAGCTGCGACAAGTGTGAGGTGACATTGCGTTTTGCGACCGGGGATGATAGTCAGAAATTGCAGCAGATTCTTGGAGAGATCTCGAACTACCGGCAGTTTAATTTGCGCAGGTGGTGCGGCACAGCGGTCTCGCTCTTCGGAATACTATTGCTATTTGTCCCCCTGAGAGTATTTTCGATTTGCTCCACGAGACTTCGTCTTTCCCGCAAGATATTCAAAGATGGCGTGAAACGCAGTGTAAAAAAGTGATCAAGCGGTTGGGCATTGTTGTACCGACCTTGGGTACCCGAACTGAGTTGCTCCAGCAATGTATTACATCTATCCGATCTCTTGAAGATGTTCATATCTGTCTAGTAATGCCAGAAGGCTCCCCCGCTCGAGATCGATTCTCCGTGCAGGTTGAGAGTGTTGTCGGAGATCAGGGTCGAGGACTTGCGGGAGCAATTAATGCCGGCATCTCATCACTTCCAGACTCGATTGAATTTGTGAATTGGATTTGCGACGACGACACCATAGTCGCGGAAGGATATAGACGAATGCTCAAAGTGCTAGTTGACAATCAATCAACTGTGCTTGTACATAGCCACTGCTGCTATATCGACATTAATGGACGAGAACTCTTCAGAGTGCGGTCGGGTCGGTGGTCTGAGCATCTCTTGCGATTCGGGCCGCAGTTGATATCACAACCCGCAATACTTTTCCGCCGCAACGCATTTGAGAACGTAGGTCGGTTAGATGAGGGACTCGGGTTTGCATTTGATTTGGACTTTCTATTGAGACTCCGCAAAATTGGCGACTTTCAACCCCTTTCCGTGGTAGCAGCGAGGTACCGTTGGCATCACGGTGCCCTTTCGGTGAAGCGTCGTGATGAATCTGTTCGTGAGGCAAGCCAGATTCGAATTAAGCACATGCCAGGATTTGTTCGGCGAGTGAGCCCACTTTGGGAGCCACTGATGAGATGGTTGATTCTGAGCGTCGGTATGCGGCTTCAAAGAACACTCGACGATCCGCACGAGACATCTGTGAGTTAGAGAGGCCCGATTGACGGAAAGAACCTTAAATAAGACTTGGATTCAAGATCCGTTGTGGCTTGCTAACAACTAGTGTCTTACCGGTGGCCAGACGTTCAAGAGTCCTCATTTACGCTCCCCTCAACCCCGAGGAATCAGGAGGTGTCGCTCAGTACATCCGTGGACTTGCTTCAGCATTGCGTGACCACTCGCCGGCGGATCTTGATTTGATCTGGGTTGTGCGATCAAATGGCTCGGGGTGGCTTAGTGATGTGCTCGACTCCAGATGGGATGTACTTGAGATTCCAGCACCAGTTGGGTATCTGCAATCGCGTCCGACTCGGTCCGTATTCCCTCGCGTTCATCTGGTTCATTTCCCTTACCAAGTTGGCTTCTTTGCCGCGTGTCCTTACGTATACCAACCTCACGATCTGCAGCACTTGCACTTTCCAGAGAATTTCAGTTTGGACGAACTTCAGCGCCGTGAGGAGATACACGCTCTTGCAAGAGGTAGCTCTCGGATCATCGTCTCAAGTGACTTCACTGCTAAAGATATTGAATCACGTCTCAGTATTTCAGCCGACCGCATTGATGTGGTTCGTTATGGCCCACCTCCAGTCGTCAATGTTCCCGCAGCTGCACCGACAACTTTCGTGGCGCCTTCAAAATACATTCTCTACCCAGCCGGGAATTGGCCACACAAGAACCACCTAAGACTTTTGGAAGCACTCCGTTACTTGAGGTCTCAAGGTCTTCACGTTCCCATTGTGCTCCCAGGATCGCATTCGGGCTCAGCAGATCTGAGTCAGTTGGTGGCCAAGTTAGAACTATCAGATCTCGTAACTCTTCCAGGCTTCGTTGACGAGTCAGTTCTCCGCTGGCTGTATACCCACTCCGAGTTCGTAATTGTCCCTAGTCTGTTCGAAAGTGGAAGTTTTCCGCTATTCGAAGCGATGAGACTAGGGGTACCCGTGGCAAGTTCTAATGTGACAAGTTTGCCGAGCCAGGTTCTAGGTGGCGGCCTCATCTTCGATCCGTGGAACGTGGAATCAATTGCGCGCGCAATCAGAATCCTATGGATGAATCCAGTGGTTCGGGAACACTTAGTTGAACAAGCGAGTAATGTCATTGAGAGCTGGACCTGGGAAGTATCCGTACAGCAAGTTTTGAAAAGCTATCGAAGGTGTCTTGGACGGCATCGTTCATGACGACAGCATCTGATCCACGGGTCTGTTTGTCTCCAGTCATCGAGCCGTTAAAACCGATGGATCGATTTAATATAACTGATTACGTTGAGTGTCGGAGATTAGAGGTCCATGGCGTTTAAGATTCCATTGACCGTGCCATCAATCGGTGAACTTGAGGAACGTCGAGTACTCGAAGCGTTAAGGAAGTCGGAAGTCTCAGGCCTAGGCGAGTTTGTTACAAGATTCGAGGGTCATTTTGCCGAGGCCCACAACATGAAACACGCACTCGCAGTTTCTAACGGTACCGTAGCGCTGCACCTCGCACTTCTTGCGCTAGGCATCAAAAAGGATGACGAAGTTATCGTACCGAGTCTGACCTATATCGCTCCTGTAAATGCCATTCGATATGTCGGTGCGGAACCGGTATTTGTTGATGTTGATAGAGACACCTGGTGTATCTCTGCTTCCGCAATCTCTGCAGCAGTTAGTCCTCGAACTCGTGCGATTATGGCGGTGAATCTCTACGGTATGGTTCCGAATTTTGAGGCAATTAGGTCTGTTGCGCGAAAACATCAGCTTGTAATCATTGAAGATGCAGCCGAGTCTTTGTTCGCGCGTCGAAAAGGACAATTAGCTGGAAGTTTTGGTGATGTTTCAACCTTTTCGTTCTATGGAAACAAACTGCTCACAGCCGGGGAAGGAGGTGCGGTGTTAACGAAGAGTGCAGATCTTGCTGATCAGATGCGATTACTTCGTGGACAAGGAATGGATCCGAACCGGCGCTACTACTTTCCAGTAGTTGGCTACAACTATCGGCTAAGCAATATTCAGGCGGCGCTTCTCTATGCACAGTTCGAGCGTAGGGATGTACTATTTCAGCTAAGGGCTAAAGTTATTGAAAGTTATCGAGAACTACTCGGTAATTCTGAACAAGTTACGCTCCGAGAACTAGACAAGGACGTATTGGAGTCTCCATGGCTGATGACAGTCCTTATCAACGAAATGAATGGACGAACACGAAGTCACGTAATGACCAAACTCAATGCTCTGGGAATTGAAACCCGACCTATCTTTTTGCCAATTCACACGCTACCTCCTTATTTGAACTGTAAACGCGGCGATCTGACAGTTACTGAAGATCTCAGCGCTCGCGGAATCTCCTTACCTACACATCCAAACCTCTCAGAAGGAGATGTTTCTAGTGTGGTTGAGGCGATAATCTCTTAGTGACTAATTGATTTTTGTGTGTTGCTCAAGTGACTCAAGAAATTAGGCGGATGCAGCAGTGAGGGCACATAAGGCAGGAGTTGTTTTCGGCTTGTTTGGCGCTGTAGGAATTTCGCGTGGTTAAGTTGGTGCTGCTAGGTGGCGGTGGCCATGCCTCAGATGTGCTGGGGCTAATTGAAGACGTCAATGCGCATGGCGATGCCCCAACTATTGAGATTGTTGGACTCGTCTCTAAAGACGTGCCCGAGGAAAATCGATTCAAACATCGTAGGATTCCGCGACTTGAAAGTCTTGAGGTGGCGCTGAGATTAGGCGCTACGCATGGCTTGGTCGCTGTGGGTGATTCGAGAGAGCGATCTCGCGTCGTGTACGAGGAGCTTTTTGGCCTGGGCTCCCCTAGCCTTGTTCACCCACAGGCCGCAGCTGGCACTGGTTGCACATTCGGCAATGGGACTGTAATCCTGGGCGGAAGTAGATTTAGCCCGAACGTGTCTGTCGGAGAGCATGTTTACATCTCCCACGGGGTACTTGTCGGTCACGATGCCATTATCGAAGATTTTGCGACGCTACTGCCCGGCGCAATCGTGTCTGGAGGCGTTACAGTGAAGATAGGAGCAACAATCGGAAGTGGCGCTGTCATTCTTCCAAATCTAGTCATCGGAACCGGGGCCCAGGTTGGAGCGGGGGCTGTCGTTCTTAGTAACGTTAGAGAGAACCGCACAGTTGTTGGTGTACCGGCAAAGGAAACAGGGTCGAGTCAGCAGATCTGGAGTTCGAACTATAAGTGAGAGGTTTGTAGTCCAAACGCTCGGCACAAACTCAGTCGGAGTAGAAAATCAATAGGCGAACACCACCGTCGACGTATAAGTTCTTCCCCTGTCCTTTGGAAAGAAGTCGAATGGAGTACGTCCACCAAACCGGGTCTGATTCCGAAACCAAGAGATAGTCGAACCCAAGTTTCTTGAAGTCGTCGGGAGAAAGCGGATTATCTAATTTGCGTTGAATATCCGTGCCAAAAAGCTGCCGAGTTATCACATCCTGTTGAAACTGGAGTAAACCACCGTACGTACCGCAATAGTTGACCAAACTTGGTGAACACACGAATCCACTTCTACCCGGCAAACGCTTCGCTATATCCACCGCTACCACTTGTGGCGGAGAGACATTTTCGACAGATTGATAGCGGGCAATTGGGAGAGGTCGAGCTACTGGGGAATCTCGAACGAGCGGCGCAAGGAAAACTACGGAGCTTGCACTAATCGCCGAAAGTGTGATAACGATTAGTGGAATACGGAACAAAGAAGACCATCTTTGGGATCCGATTGTCACGAAAGCTGTAAGGCTCATGGCAACGAGCATTCGTGGTGCAACTGCGAATTTGACTTCATCGGGGCTTCCTTTGAAGTCAAGAAAGAACGCCACCAAGAGTCCAGAAACGACCAAAATTAAACTGTTTCTGAATTTTGTTAGTGCGATGAATCCGAAACTCGTTGCACCAAAACTCAGAATCAGCCAGACGACAAAACTGGAGCATGATTCGGTATGCCCGCAAACTCCGAGCTTGAAACCACTTAAACCCCCTGCTCCCGGTGCTGATTCTGTGGTTCTCAAATCGAAAAATCCATTGAAGAGTAGAAGGCATCCGAGGAGGATCGTGATTTGGAGAGGTGACCTAGTGATCAAGTCTTGAATTGAAGATCCATTTATTGGTCCAACAGTGACCAGCCGAAAGAAGGCCAATACCGTCTTAAACGAAAAGTAGACAATTAACGTCACAGCAAGGGTCGTGTTCGAGATCGAGAGCCCGGCGAGGAGAATGGAAAGCAGTATCTGATACCGCACTCGTTGTTCTTTGGGGGCGTTCTCTACGCGTATGTGAACCACAAGCGCGCAGAAGAAAATGGGGATACCGAGGGAAAATGCTCTCTGAAAGAAATATGACGCAAACGGCGGTAAAATCCAAAGTCCCCTCAAGTCGACATTGGTGAAGATTTTCGAGAAGATATTATTGAGATCGCTGGTGCCAGAATAAAAAGGAAGCCCACCAGAGAATAGTGCTGCCATCGTGACGAGCAGAATTGAATCAGCGGGTATCGACCGAAGGCGAGCATCATTCAACTCGGATCTCACAAAGAGTCGAATTGAGAAAAAAGTCAGCAAGAGCAAAACAAGACCGATGTAAACGTTTGCGCGATCAAGAGCTAAGTCGCCGAGACTTGCAACACCTGCAACCAAACCATCGAATCCAAAGTGATAGGTGAGCGGTAGATCAGGGTATGAGAAACTGCCAGGAGGGTATGAACCAAAGTTCAGCGCCTGTTGCATCGCAAAGCGCCCTTCTTGACCGACGTAGTCCCAAAAGAAGTACCCACGAATCGGTAGAGCGAAGAAATAGAGACCAGCAACACAAAAACCTGTGGCAAGTAGTGAGTGTGCGCGATGAGAGTCAGCGATCTGCGAAGAAAACGCCGGCAGGGGGGGGCTCTGTGCAGTGATGGTTTTGAGTGCAGCTATTGCTAGGAAGGCGATAACCAATGATGTAGACGTTGCTAGTGCGATAGCCATACCGTTTGGCCAATAGTTCGAAAATGTTGCGACAAGAGATCCACCCGCGACAAGTAGCGAGGTCGTTGCGACAATTCCAAGAACAACTGATCCTCGGGAGCCATGGAGTGATCGGCACCATCTAACGATTCCAATAGTTGATATCAGGAGGTTCAGCCAGAAAAAGATCTCGTAATCGCGGAATAGCGAGTCATTGAATGGATTTGTCGGGAGGTAGGAACTTTTGGCGTTTGAGAGATTCAACTCTCTAATCATGAAAAGTTGGCTCAAAAAGACCGCGGAGAAAATCAGTACCGCAACGGATTTTGGTCGCCAATCCGAGCGACTCATCCAAGTCGTAAGCCGATTCGCTGATTCAAACACCAGCCCAAACTAGTCGGGGTCTCAAACGCATTACTGTGGTTGGTACGCCTCGTGGTTCTACATGTCGCTTCTCGGGTAACGTCACAATTGTGCTGTCACCGTAGTTGTCTATCTCGATTAATACGTTCCTTGGCCTAGTATCTGGTGGAGATGAATTCTGTTTGCATCGTAGGCGGAGCGGGCTTTATTGGAAGCCATTTTGTTGAACACTTGGTCAATACGTCGAATGACCGGGTCGTGGTTGTTGATGACCTGAGTTCTGGTGGACTTGAAAGAATCAATCCCTTTCTTGATGAGCCGCGGGTAAGGTTCGTCCAACTTGATGCTCGAGAAATCGAATCACTCACAACGACACTGAAACAAAACTGCGTTGACACGGTCGTGCATCTTGCCTCAAATCCCGACATTGCCGCAGCTATGGATAATCCAACCATTGACTTCGATTGTGGAACGTTGATCACTCAAAGTGTTGTAGAAGCATCGCGTCTTGCAAACGTTAGAACAATTCTCTATGCGTCCGGTAGCGGCGTTTATGGAGATTGCGGAGACGAGCTATGCATTGAGTCAAGCACAGTTCCTCACCCTATTTCAACATATGGAGCTAGCAAGCTCGCAGGTGAAACGCTCCTCTCTGCTTATTCACACATGAGTAGCATCCGATGCCTTGGATTTCGTTTTGGAAATGTTGTTGGTCACCGAGCGACCCATGGTGTCTATTACGACTTTGTGAATCGACTATTTGACAATCCTCTTGAACTCAATGTCAGAGGCAATGGGAATCAGTCAAAGAGCTATGTTCATGTTTCAGATGTGATCTCAGCAGTGTTTAAAGCCGAGTCTCAACAAAAGTCTGGATTTGAGGTCTATAACGTTGCGACTCGCGACTATTTGACTGTAAGAGAAATTGTTGAAATGGCAATTACCACGGGTGGCCTTAATCGAGACTGTGTCAAAATTCGGTATGAAGAATCCGAGAGAGGCTGGCTTGGGGATGTCCCGGTGGTGCGACTGTCCAGTGAGAAGATTCGTGCGCTCGGCTGGGACAACAAGTACTCATCTCGTGAGGCTATGCTAAACGCACTTAACAGCAGATGGGAAGAAGTCCGCGGAAGTTAATGAAAGTAAAGGTCTCAAGTTTTCACTTGTCTCACTGTGCGGTCGCAGATAGTTGGTCCGATAGATGAGCAAGATCGCCGATACCGACGACTGGAACACGAATTGGACAGCTCAGGAACGGATTGCAAAATCCAATCCTGCCCAAAATTTCAGACACCGACTCATCTGCTTTCTAGTAGACAAACTTGAAACTAAGGACTGTCTTGATATCGGATGCGGCTCCGGCGACCTACTTGCTCGCATGCGTGAGAAACGCGAAGAAATTCTGCTCTTGGGTCTTGAAGGTAGCAAAGTCGGCACTCAACTGACACAACAAAAAGTGCCCTCAGCTCTTGTGTGGAATGTAGATCTTTCGGCGGACACTCAAAGTTGGCCAAGTGAAGTTCGAGGTATCTCAGCTGAATGTGCTGTTCTAAGCGAAGTACTTGAACACGTCGATGATCCCGTCGGTTTGCTCAAGAAGTGCTATAGCTTGCTGAGTAATAATGGCTTCGTAATTGTCACGGTACCGGGCGGGCCGCGCACGGCATTTGATAAGGCAATCGGTCATAGAAGGCACTACACCCGTTCCACACTCAAACAACTTTTGGTAGATGCAGGATTTCGTGACGTGAAGGTCTCAGCTCCAGGCTTCCCGTTTTTCAATTTATACAAACTCGTGGTCTTTCTTCGCGGAGATCGACTAATGAGTGATATCGCTGACTTTAATGATGGCTCAGGGCGGCTCGCAGTAATAGTAATGCGACTCTTCAATATTCTTTTACGTATCACCCCCCGCGCGGGTCGGTTGGGATGGCAATTGATAGCAGTCGCTCAAAGAGGGTCTCACTAGCTCTCAAGTACCGTGCTGCAGCGGATTTCATTGAGGAGAAGATGTGCATTCCGCATGCGTGATAGGGAGTTACCTGCATAACTTAACAGTTTGCTTTCAAGAATGTCTTGCAGTTCGAGATCAAACGAATCCTGACAGGAAGTCTCCAAGACAGTGGTTTCATTCTCTGCCTGCGATCGGCCGTTCTGCCAGGACCATCGTGTGCCGCGCGTATAGCGCTGAATTCCGTAGCTGCGTCCTCGTCCATCTACAATTCCATAGCCTTCAGAGCCAACAACCTCAAGTCTAAATTCACTCTTCCAATTCGCAATCGAGAGATCCAAGAGAATCTGCGGTACCGAATCTGATTCCATAATGCACAGTGCCTGCTCTTCCACCCCTGTATTCCAGAACTTGCTAGCAGAGTGCTGACCAACAACTCGAGGTACGTTTCCGAGGAACAGGCAGATCAGATCCAAGAGATGGACACCAGGGTCAAGTAGGCAGCCGCCACCAGCTCTGATTGGGTCAAGTTTCCAAGAGTCTTTGTCTCTAGGCGAGCCACCGTGACCCATTCTGAGCTTCATCTGAAGCAATTCTCCAAAGGCCTCGCTACGCACATCATCCAGTAAGCAGCTGACTCCCTGAAAGTAGGGATAATTCAATCCAACAAAAATTTGGTCGGTATTGTCACGATGAGTCTCAACAAAGGTAGTGAACTCTGATAAGGACCGTCCAAGTGGCTTTTCGATAAGAACACGCATCCCAGATGCGAGCACTTGATCGGCAATTGGAATCGCCGCATCATGCGGTACAGCGATTACCACAAGATCTGATTCGACTTGAAGCAGATCGATGAGCGATGTAGTGCTTGATCGACCATCCAAGCCGGGGTCAAACGTCGCTACAACTTCGTGCCCCAAGCGATTAACAGCCTCTACTCGTTGAGAGCCGATGAGGCCGAGACCGATGACTGATACCTTACTCATTTCTATCTACTTACCAGAATCACAGAACCTTCGTAGTCGAAGTGAAAGGGGACTTCGGAGAGTCCAAGACTTTCCATGGCGGCACGCAAACCTGTCTTGTTGACTGCGTAGAAGAGAAGAAAACCACCACCTCCCGCGCCGACAAGCTTGCCGCCAGCCGCCCCCGACTTACACCCAGTTCGTATCCACTCGTCAATTTGGTCGTGTACCTGGGAGGGCTGACGTTCGTATTTCAGTGTCCACTGTTTGGAAAGAAGTTCACCAAACCCTTCAAGATTACCTGCTTCGAGGTTTTGAGCTGTCAGATAGCCGAGTTCACGCATCTCATCGAGATTCGACCGAACGTTGCGTGAGCCAGCTAGTAATGACCGCTCCTCCCTGAGTGCTTCGAGGGCGGAGCGCTGGTGACCTGTATAAAAAAGTAGTAACCCATCTTCTAGTTGAGTACGAATGAGTGGTGACATCTGCAATTGTCGCGAATCAACTTTTCCGTCTGCACGAAACGTGATGGAAGCAACGCCGCCCATCGCCGCTATGTACTGATCTTGCTTTCCGACAGGTTCTTGTAAGCGAGTGATTTCAATCTCACATGCAAGTTCGGCAAGTTCATAACTTGTCTTTGGTTCGTGGCAAAAATGAGCGAGAGCCTTAAGCACTCCCACGGTAAACGATCCTGACGATCCAAGTCCGGTCCCTGACGGAACATCGGCCATGGAGTTAATCTCTATTCCGCGATCGATCCCCAAAAGATTGAGGCACTCCTTTAGAATCGGATGAGATACCTGTGACGTCGTTTCAACTCGTTCGTACTGGCTGTATTTGAGAAAGAGATCGTTAGTGAAGTTCCGATTGACCGATACATAGACATACTTTGAGATTGCAGCGGCTACAAGATGACCGTGACCTCGTTGCTCGTAGTAGGAGGGTAGATCAGTTCCGCCTCCACCCAGAGAAATCCGAAGAGGAGTACGGGTAATTATCATGGCGACTAGATTTGTCCTGAATCTTCTAGTTCCTGATTGCTGGGCTTCTGTCGATGAGCAGGAATAAACAAGGTGTCATCAATTCGTCGAAGACGAAACATTGAGTCCGGAGACCTTTCCGTCATCTCTGCCAAGTTGACGCACTGATCCCAACGTGAGCTAAGGAATCGTCCATTCATCGAGACACCCTCCTCCGACAGAAATCGGGATAAGAGCCTAAAGTAGGGATCAAGAACATCGTCGTCGTTGGCGCTGCGCTGTTGCGCTTGCGCTGCCTCTACGAGGTCAATGGGAATACCGGTTGAGGATTCAGATAAGGCAGACTTCATAAAGTCGGTTGCGACTAAACCAGGAGCTATTGAGCAGATTGCTGCATTGTGTGTGGCAAACTCCCGAGCCAAAAGTTCCACGAGAAGGACGCAGTATGCCTTTGATGGAACGTATCCGTATGCTCCACCAAGAGGCGAAGTACCCCCCAGACCACCACCCGCAACGACCACGACTCGAGAGTTGTCTTGGCTGAATAAGCGTTTAGAGAATGCCCAGATGGAATTGAATGTGCCGATGACGTTGATGTCAACAGCCTCCTTCATCTTGCTCGGATCTAGGGAGCTGATTGAACCAATAGGGCCCAAAATCGCAGCGTTACAGATGAGCGTTGAGACATTGCCCCATTCCTCAAAGACTTCGTCTGCGAAAGTGACCACCTCTTCAGATCTTGAGATGTCGAGCACCCTAGACAGAACTTGCGCATCAGTATGGTTTTGAATATCGATGCCTACTTCTGATAATTTCGCGCTGTCTCGACCGCAAATGGCAACTCTCCAGCCGTTCAATGCAAGCCATCTTGCGGTCTTGGCACCAATTCCTCGCGAGGCTCCTGTAACAACTGCAATTGGCTTGGTGTCACCTTTCATTGGCAAGAGCTCACTTGCTGAGGCTCTCCCACTTGGTCGAATTCATCGAAAGTTTGGGATGGCTGACAAGGAGATGCCAAATCACCGCCTGAAGTCCTTCTACTTGGGGTGTTATATGTTTTGGATTACGTGAGGGGATTAGGACCGATGCGCTGCTCATCTTCCTAACGAAGCCCCCATCACGCCCAACGATCCCCACAACGTCAGCTCCACAGCCGATTGCAAATTCGACAGCTCGAACAAGATTTACGCTCACATCGGGATTCTGTGATCCGCCACCGACGGAAAAGACCAAGAGAGTATCGATGTTAGACATTCGCGAGCTCTTCAGCCACATCGCCAGTGAGGACTCCCAGCCTTCGTCATTGATTCGGGCAGTTAGCTCCGACACATTGTCCGTAACGCAGTAAGCCTCCAGTCCGCAAAGTTTGCGAAAGTCGCACGCTGCATGCGATGAATGGCCAGCACCTCCTCCTGATCCAGCGAGAAATAATCTGCCGCCGCGGTCTCTTGTACTCGCAAGAATGTCAACAACAGCTTCAACATCCGAATAGTTAATCTGCCGGATAATTTGGCCGGTATCTTCTAAGAAGTCTGCTATAAAAGACATGATGAACACATGGTACTTGAATTCGTTCAGCGCTCTTGTGAGGTACTCTGCGACCAGCAGAAACACATTTGGTTTGCCAAGAAACCGAATTCCAAGAGGCAAAAGACTAAAAGACTAAGGAGTGAACAGTGGCTGAAGCAACTAGGAGTGTGAGCGATTTGAGAGTTAAGTTATTCGCCGACGGTGCGAGCATTGACACTATCAAGCAGCTCTCCAAGAATCCAATCGTAAAGGGATTCACTACAAATCCGACCTTGATGAAGCAAGCAGGAGTTACCGACTATTTGAAGTTCGCTCGCTCTGCAATTGAGGTGATAGATGGAGCACCAATTTCTCTGGAGGTCTTCTCCGACGAGTTCATCGAAATGAGACGTCAGGCTCTGAAGTTGAACGCATTGGCATCAAATGTGTATGTAAAAATTCCAATTACGAATACCAAAGGTGAATCTGCTCACCCCCTAGTTGAGGAGCTATCCCGAGAGGGTGTAAAAGTAAATGTCACTGCCATCTTCACACTTGAGCAGATAGACCGTATTCTCCCCAGTCTTGAAAATGGTCCGTCGGGATTCGTATCAATATTTGCAGGGAGAATTGCCGATGCAGGGATCGACCCGATTCCCACAATGAAAGAGACCGTACGTCGTCTCTCATCACTTCCAAACGTAGAATTGATTTGGGCTAGTCCCCGCGAAGTACTGAATGTTGTGCAGGCCGATGAGTGTGGTTGCCATGTCATCACCGTCACTCATGACTTGCTAAAGAAGACGTCATCGCTCGGGAAGGATTTATTGAAGTTTTCCCTCGAAACCGTCGCCATGTTTGCTAACGACGCAGAAAATGCTGGTTTCACACTATGAACGAACTCGGTAGTCCGAATCAACCATTTTTGTCAGTGGTTGTCCCGGTTTATCGAGAACCAGAATGCATCGCTCCCTTCATATCCCGTCTCAACTCGGTTTTGTCTGGGGAGGAGATTGACTCTTATGAGATCGTGTTTTCGGTAGATCCGTCTGATGATGATACCTACTCAAAGATTGAGGTGGCATCTCTCGAAGACAACCGTATACGAGCATTGCTCTTCTCAAGAAGAGTTGGACAACCGATGGCAACTATTGCTGGCTTGGAACACTCGCGAGGTGCAATTGTTGTTGTGATGGATGTTGACCTACAAGATCCGCCCGAGTTGATTCCAGCGATGATCAAGAAATGGGAGCAGGGCTTTCGAGTTGTTTATGCAAAGCGACGCTCGCGAGACGGTGAGACTCTAATGAAGAAGGCTATTGCTAAGGCCGGCTACACGATCATTGGACGATTTGGGAATGTCCCGATTCCGCGAGACACAGGAGACTTTCGCCTTATGGATCGACGCGTCGTGGACGAGTTGGGAAAGTTCAATGAATCCCACGGTTTCTTACGTGGGCTAGTTGCGCTTGTAGGTTTCAGCCAGACGGCTATTGAATTCAACCGACCCGCACGTCATTCTGGTCGCGGAAGTTACAACAGGTACTTGGGCTCATTAAAGATAGGTTTCGATGGGGTGGTTGGATTTTCAAGCGCCTTACTTAATCTTTCAACAGTTTTTGGGTTCATAACTGCGACGTCCTCTTTCCTTCTTGGCACTGCCTATGTAATGCTCACGATGTTTGGCTTTCCCTTCCCGATCGGGAACCCGACCATCGTCACCCTTGTGCTTTTTGTAGGAGGAGTGCAGTTGATTTGTATCGGCATCATGGGACAGTACATCGGTAGGATTTATGATGAAGTCAAGCGAAGACCGAGGTACATCATCGATCAGCGGCTTGGGTGAAGGTCTCTCGCTACTCCGGCAAGCAATGTCTGCCTGTGACCATGTAGGTCAATTTTGAGTAGATTACACGTGGGATTGTTTCAACACAGATGAATGTATCCGTGTTTCTCATGAGCCTCCTGATTCTCATTGTCCTCTTTGTAGTTGGCTCCTCGGTGTGCGCGGGGATGTACAGTTCCGATTCTTCATGGTCGGTTGTGTTGGTGCAGCCGGTCGTCGGACTCGCCTCAGTCTCCTCAATCGTCTACGGCCTAAATTCAACCCTAAACCTTCCAGTTGAGAGTTTCGCTCGACATGCAGCAGTGCTGATGGTTGGTGGCGGGCTGATCTGCATTGCACTAAATCGCCAAATTCTGAAAGCTGCAATAGGTCCTATCCGACGAGAGGCTGGAGCCGTTCTACTAGCAGTTGCATCGGTAATCATGATCCTTGCCTCTCCTTCCTTGAGCGTAGGTCTCAACTGGCTCTCATATGGAAACGAGGATTGGACAAACTATTTGATGGGTGCGCAGAGGTTGGAGGATACTGGGCTTTGGGACGACTCACGATTGTCCGAGTACTTTTCTGGCTTCAATTTCAGTCAGGCATTTTGGTTTCTTCATGCTCGTGACGGTGTTCGTCCTGGTGCTGAACAGTTCTTGTCGTTCATCTCCAGTGTGGTCGGAGTGAAAGAACACGAGGTTTTCATGGCCTTGACAATCGCACTCACCGTAGTAATTGGACTTGCTGCTGCATCTGTGTTTGTTTCAGTTCGAATCACCAAAATCAACGTTGTCTGGATACTTCTGCCCGTTACGTTGGTCCCGAATGCAGTTCTCGCTGTCACGTATCAGCTCATCGCACAGGTTGGTGGAGTTGCACTCTCGGTCGGGATGTGTGCCCTCGTAGTTGTTCATGGACTAAATCGGAAATACTCTCGAATCGCCGGCGCTATTCCGATTTTGGGAGCAACTGTCCTCATTGCTCTAGCCCTAATAATCTGGTATCCAGAGATTGCTCCATTCGCATTTGCGGGGCTCTTTCTTTCCGTGTGTGGGTTTGCAGCTCGGCATAGTGATTGGAAGAGAGAGATAATTACTGTGACAATATTTGTTGTCACACTCGTCGTTTTGGTGCTGTCGCTTGGCTTCCTGCGAGAAGTTGTTAACTTTTTTGCGGATCAAGTGTCGCGAAGTAAAGCCGATAGCGATATCTTCCCCTACTATTTGAAGCCGCTAGGTCTGCCGGCGTTCTGGGGTTTCCTTCCAATCTGGGGTTCGGAGGATCTCTTGTCAGGATTACTGATTGATGGACTCATTCTCTTGTCAATAACTATCGGAACAGTCCTGCTGTGCGTATTGGTGCGAAGAACTATTCACGAGTTAGATCCCGTTGCGCTTCACTATCTGATGTTTGCTCTGGCAATCGTCTACTTGTTTATTGATAAATCAGGTTTCGGGCTGTTCAAGATAACGATGTGGCAGCAACCGTATCTAGTGCTTCTCATAGCCACGTCTGTCGAACGACTTACTCTCCGTAATCATCGAAAGAAAGTCTTGACAACGACAGTTCTGATAGCACTCGCTTGTTCAACGTTGCCAACTTCATATCTCTACCTGAAAGCTAGTGGTCCTGGCTACAAGGAGGGACTAAACCAAGTAACAGCTATTAGCACGACCGTACTGGAGTCCATTAGTGACGCCAAGATTCGAGCGGCTAAAAGTGGGAATTCGTTTATTGTTACGGATGATAATCCCGTGACATTGAAGATTGTTGCCTATCTGAGCCAAGGGGTAAAGATTGATTTTGGTGAGTACACAGATCTCTTTAGTAACTTCGGAATGCCTACACGATTGAAGACCGGCACTCAGTTCGGCCCTCACTTTGTGAAGTTTCCTGTTCCGCCTAATTTCTCGAAGAATGCTTTGCCACTACGGCTCCCGTCACGATCAGTCATCAACGGTGAGTTTCGGAAAGAAGTGAGTCAAGCAGTTGAAGATTCCGTTTCTCCAAGACTTGTTTTCGTTCCCTCATCTATTGGTGAGTGGTGGTCCACTCCAGGAAAGCGTTTTGAGAGCGCATTCTCTATTCCTGAGCCAGATCCACACATTGACGGAGGTGTAATGCAAGCCTTTGGTCGCTTTGCACTGTTTAGAGTGGAAAACGCTTCAGGACCGATTTCATTAGATCTTTCAGTCTCGAGCTCTTTCTTGCCCCAGCATGACTTCCGATTGGGTGATGTAGTCATCTATGGGAGCGAAATGATTCGGGTGCGAACCATGGGCGAGGGATCTGCAAATCTCGTTACGCCAGAATTCAATCCTAAACAGCATGCAGGTGTGAGCTACTTCCTGATTGACTTTGGAATTAGCCCTAAGACTTTCCCACCGTATTCGCCTAGTTTTCTCTCACGTCTCTATGGTCAAGAAATTGAACGCGATCCAAGACAAGTTACTATTTTTGTTCGAAACTTGAGCCTCCATAGTTCAAGTCGCACTTGTAGTGACTCACCAACCCTTCTCAAAGTTCGCCTTGGCGCACTTGCAGGTTGTTATTCCGGGATGTTTGAAGATGGTTGGATGTCTAGTCATGTTGAGCTGTATCCCAGAGCCGAACTTGTGGGCAAAAGAGTCAAGATCACCGGCTATCTCAATGAGACTCCGGAGGTTGATGCGCCAACAATTGATTTCAATGGGAAACCCATACGAGTGTTTGTCACCGGCCAAGACAAAATTCAATTTGAAGTTAGCGTGCCGGAGGGTCCGATAAATTTTGATCTCAGTCGCCTAAAGCCTGACGGAACTCTTACCCAAAAACGGTTGTTGTTTGTTACTGGAGTGTCAGTCGTTGGCTAAGTACGAGCGTTTACTTCTTGAATGATGACTGTTGCAGCGTCCAGTGACGGTGCCCGAAAATCAACAAGTTCAGGCGGTGGTGTGGTTTCTTGCTGTCCGGTTGAAATCCAGACCGTTAGAGCGCCTATTCGCTTGCCTGCGAGTAAGTCACTGTTTCGATCACCAATCATCCAGATAGTCGTAGGCGCGTTGGGCATTTGACTAAGAAATGTCAACATTAGTCCGGTATTTGGCTTTCGACAGTCACAGTTTTCTGCAGCATCATGAGGACAGTAGAGCACCTGGTCAACAGATAGTCCAAGAATTCGGTCATGCATCTTTCTAAGCTCTGAAACTGCAAGTCTTCCTCGACTGATTTCTGGCTGATTTGTTACCACCACGACTTGACAACCAATCTCGTTGAGGCGCTTTATCGCGATTTCCACTCCTTCAATCAGCGCAAAGGATTCGAAGCTCAATGGCGAATATCGTCCACCATCGCGTTCAACTAGCCGATTGATGACGCCGTCTCGATCTACGAAGACGACAATCACTTCGTCAACCACCACTCGGGGGATTCGCTAAGTTCAGCCAATCGACATGTGTGATTGTAAGAATCAATAGTCCCAATATCAAAGTAGCTCTTGTCTGTTATAAGTGCCCGAAGAGTCCTCGCATTAATCAGCTGGCTGAGCACAAGTGAGAGGTCAAAAACGTCAGCCGGAAGAGTCGAGAAGTGAGTTCTACTTAGACGTAGAAGTCCATAATCAATCCAAGGGAGAGAGTTTGGATATTGAAGTTTCTCGTATCTGGTGACCCATCTTAAGTCATTTGAAAGTGCAACATTGCCAGGTTCATGCCCTGACTCATTGTTTCGTACGATCATTATTCCAAGATCCTGTTCAATGACACTTGGCGATCCAGCCGAGATGTCACTTACGGTGATACTGTCACCGTAAGTGACCCAGAACACCTCGGGCAATTCTGATATATGTCTACGTATCCCACCGCCAGTTCCCAGCAATGTTGGACCATCGCTCAGTATGCGAATCTTTAGTCCAGCAATCTTTATATCTTCCAGATACTCAATCAATTGCGATGCTTGAAATCCCGTGAGGACAATAACTTCAGAGAACCCCTGAGATCGTAAAGAGTTGAGTTTGTGATGTATGAACGGAATTCCGGCAACATCAAGCATAGGCTTCGGGACGTTTCCTTTAGTCGCCGCTATAACTCGACGGCCTTCGCCACCAGCGAGAACAACGCAGGACTGAGTCACTGGCAACCAAAAACTATGCACATCTCATTGAATGAGTAGACGTTCAATGATTCGGAGCCTGTCTTGCTGGGACTCCGCCCTAAGATACTCACGAATTTTTGCATGTGTGAACCAAGTAGACCCAGCCGTTTGATCTGCGAATTCCAGAGAATTGAGCTCGACAAGGGACTGAGTTTCCTGTAGAGACAAGCTGAGATTGCTCACATTGAGCATAGTTGGGGTCCGAATAAACCGTGTTGCAGCATTCATCCACTGATCTCTCAGGAATTCTGGGAGCAGTAAGGGTTCCCTTGTGGCCGTAACGCAGTCGTACGCGTAGTAAGGAATTGAACGAATCCTATAGATGACGGAAGGTATCCACACCCGCGCGAGAAAGTCATGAAAGTCTGGATCACCAACATGAAGGAGACATGCACCGTTGATATGATCCCAGAGATTGGGAAACAAGTGTTTTTGGGCTAGCGCATGCGGACTAGCCCCAATCACCCAGGCTTGTGAGAATTCCTTAAGGAGTCTGTTGACGTGCGACTTGGCAGTCTTTGAAGTACAGAACGTATCTGCCTCAAGAAACAACAACCAATTGGTAGATTGATTCTTTCGATAATAGTTGAGGATCTGGAAAAACTGAAAGTTGGGTCCCGATTTAGTTCCCCATGGACTCCAGTGCTTTAAGTTTGTAGTCGACTTAAGGTACTTATCGACATCTGGCGACAGGTTCAAATTGTGTGACACAAGCGATTTGGATTTCAGCTGAATGCTCTCAGTATCCAAAGGAGCTTGATTTGTAAAAATCCTAAGATAGCAATCTAGAACGTTAGACCACTCCTGGGCCAATTCGATGCTTCCAACATCTGAACCAAGCTGATATGCAAGGCAAATCTCAAGTTGATTCATTTCGTAGAGTCCCTCACAATCTCAACAGCATCCTGAATTTTGCACCATGTGTTGTAATCAACTGGTTTTTGCGAATAAAGAATCGTTACTGATGAGCTGCGCCGCCGCAAAGGAATAGAGAACAGAATAAAGGCCGCGAGTCGTTGGAGGTTTGTAGGAAGCCATCTTTCAGATTGACCCATGATTGAGCCGAGTACTAGTCGGGACTGCGAAGATAACTTGTATCTTTGGTAGTTTCTTCTGCTATGAGTAGATTCGCTGAAATTCTGAGTGCGGTCTGCTTGTGGTCCAGGTGCAGTCCAGCGAGTAACTTCAGGCAACATCGCATGAAGTAGTCCGTAATAGTGTCGAGAAACCGCAATAGAACATCCCGCATCTCCTACTAGCGATTGCCGAAGTTGTAGTCCGAATCGAGTAGGTAGAAGTATGTGGAGAGACTCTTCGTCAGTGACTGTTCGCGAGTCAGTAAGATCTGCCCGGAGTGCATCTGTATCGATTCCAAGTATCTTTAGCTCCCACGAAAGGAGAATTATGTGGATCAACACCGAGAGTGGTCCTTGCAAGGTAACTCCACCGGCCAGAACTAGTCGGTGAGGGAGACTGTCGTACTTTTCGAAAAGTGAATAGAGTCCGTAAGGTTCTGAATCCTGCCCCAATGCTCCACCTATGTACAAATCGACCAGTGGAAGTCGTGACTCTGAAACTTTCGTCGAACCCAGAAATGGGGAATTCCCCTCGAGGAACAATCTCGCTGAGTATCGAAAGCGGACGGGTATCAGCTGATCATCGGTTGCGTTTGTGTCTGATACGTGTGGAATCAGTCCAATTTCGAGTTCTGCATTCGGTGGGACACGTCCGAAGAATGGTGAGCCGCACCAGACTCTCAATAGTGCAGCAAGTTCACTAGAGTCAGTCCCACAATGCGGATGAAGTTCAAGACGAAAAACCGATGTCGCAGCCAAGTTCAAGCAATCATGCAGGTTGTATCGCACTACGAAATGGTACCACTTGCGACGCCTTTAGATTCCAAACTATTGAGGTCTTTTCTCTGATGAAACCTTGTTCGAAGTGTTCAAGCCCGTGACGTCAAGTCTGTGAAGATCTTGCGGGAGTTCGCTAAAGTAATGGCTGAGTATAGAATCTGGACGCACCTCGCGAGACGCGATCTTCGTGTTCGATATGCACAGAACAGATTTGGTCCTTGGTTATCGACTCTCGCCCTCGTTGCGCTCCTTACTGGCACCTCGATTGCAGTGTCTGTTCTAGGAGGAGTCGGTATTCGGGTTGGGCTTTCTCAACTTGCTGTGTCATTAACGATTTGGCTCTTCTTTTCAGCAGTACTGATTGAATCTGCTGAGATACCTGAATCTGAGCGAAGCCTAATGCTGAATACGCGGTTATCGCTGCTTCACTTTGTACTGAGGGTCATTTGGAGAAACATTCTGATTGGACTGCATAACTGGTCGATTGTGATAGCACTCTGCATCGCATTGGATCACAGAACAGGCTTTAGAACTCTCTTGCTTCCGATAGCACTCATGATTAGTTCCGGGATAGTGATTGGGCCCGCCTTTGCTCTCGCGCGATTATGTTTTCGACAGCGTGAGATCTCTAAGTTCGTACCTGCTGTTGTGCAGATAGCCTTCTTCGTTACCCCGATTCTTTGGGCGGATCCAGGTACGGGACTCGGAAATGTGAGCGTGAATTTGAATCCGCTTGCCTGGCCCATCCTCGTTGCTCGGGATTTTATTTCCAACGGACAACTAAGTGCGTTCCTGCTCGCAAGCTGTATAGCTGCGACTGGTGTTTCGTTGCTAGTGCTATGGGCTGCCATGAATGGATCCGAGAAAGACAAGCTCTGGATTTGAAGAAGATGATTGTCCTTAATCAAGTTTCATTAACTCGACCACTTGGACGAGTTAGCACTATACGAGTACTAAATGATGTCACTTTCGAACTCTCGAAAGGCGACCGAATTGCACTCATTGGTTCAAACGGCTCTGGCAAGACCACGCTATTAAGGCTGTTGGCTGGAATCTTTCCGCCGAGCTCAGGGACCCTCTACACTCCAGGTGATATTGAAAGTATTTTAGACTCGGGATTTGGTCTTGACTTATGGTTATCGGGCTTGGAGAATGCGAGAACTCGACTAACAATCTCTGGTGTCCGACGCGACCAGATTTCGTCAAGTATCTCGTGGATACGAGATTTCTCGGGCCTAGGCGAAGCCTTTGAGCGACCAGTTCGCACTTACTCCAGCGGTATGCTCGCACGCTTAGCATTCTCGATCACATGTCTCCGAAGTCATCAAGTGTTGCTGATTGATGAGGGGTTCGGAACCCTCGATGCCGAGTTTCAGGCGCGCGCGCGAAGACACCTTGACGTTATTCTCCATCAGACGGCTGTACTCGTATTGGCATCACACAATGTAGAGATGCTTCGTGAGTATTGCAATAAAGGCATACTCCTTATTGCAGGCCGGGTGCTTTACTTCGGAGAACTTGATGCTGCACTCGAGCAATACTCCGTGCTGGTCAAGCAGTCCGCTGTAGACCTGTCTTAGCGCCCTAACTCTCTCGTTGCTGAAGATGCGGGTACTTGATCACATTGATAGCTACGAAGAAGAGTCAGCAACAACACCTTTGCAATCAACAGTGAAGCCGATGTTGGGCTAACTGACGAGTTCCCGTACATGCGGGGTGAGATGCGAGCTGGGATCTCCGAGACCTCGAATCCACATCTGGCAGCAATTAGCACAGCTTCAAACGTGTCACCCAGGTAATAATCAGGGAAGTCTTTGGCGAACCTCTTGAGAAGACGTCCTCCAATGAAGCGAAATCCGCTTGTTGTATCAGTGAGTCTCACACCCGAGACCCTTGATGCAATCCGGGCTAGGAGCCTCATCATAAGACGTCTAGGGGCTGTCGTATTGAATGTTGAATTGTCGTTGGTGAATCGACTGCCGACTATCAGTTCAGCCCCAGTTTGTCTTGCCTTCAATTCGAGCTCCGTGATTTGGTCAACCGGGTGTTGTCCATCAGCGTCAACCTGAATCACGGAGTGATATCCGTGCTCAATCGCATACCGAAATCCAGTTTGAAGCGCGCCACCTACTCCAAGATTGATTGGCAGGCGTATGACAACTGCTCCGGCTCCGTATGCTTTGGCAGCGGTCCGATCGGTAGAACAGTCATCAATCACAACAGCTGTATAGCCGAGCTCACGAACCGAAGACACAACCCACTCGATACTCAGCTCCTCATTAAAGGCCGGAATCACGACTAGTGAACGAGATACGGTCATGGAAACCTGAAGTTACTCTTCGTGATGATTTGATTGCTGAGGCTCATGACTCTTGGATGTGATTCTGGACATCTCTTGAGCGAGACTTCTCAATTGACGTTGAAGACCGGAAATTGAAATAGATAGCTGAATCGAAATAATGGTGACGAATGCGAGAGTTAGAAGCCCGACTAACCCGGCAGAAGAAAGCCCCAAGGTTTTTGCGATTGGTTCCACGACAAGAACGAACACGCCGCTCAGGACACCTATCATTGATATACCGATCCAACCGACCGCATACCGAAACGAGAGCTGGCGTCTGTGCGCTAAGCGAATGACTGTCGCCAAGAGAAGCAATCCTGCGAGAACGGCAATCAATATCTGTTTGGTCGCAAGACTCATAATCAAATCCTAATGACTACGTCTTCATACCACTTTGTCATCGTCTGTCTCCTCGTACTGGCAGTGATTCAGATACCAATCGACTTACGCAAGAATCAACTCTCTCGTTCGGCATCACTGTCAGCGCTTCTATTCATCTCAATAGTCGTTACTGTCGACGCGGCAATGTCGGGCAGCTTTCGCAACCTACTTGTATCAATCATGTCGGCAACATTTCTGTTTGGGCTGTACCTCATGACGCATCGTCGAGTACCTGATGCACTCGGATTTGGTGATGTTGTTCTCGTGTTTCCACTTGGTCTATCAATTGCATATTTCGCAATCGACCGGATTGGAATTTGGCAGCTGACTTCGGCAATAACTGGTGGAATTCATGCGGTTCTGGCCCGAACGGTGGCACGTCGAAACAGTATTCCATTCGGACCGCATCTTCTACTTTCCGCCTTAGCAGTGCTCATTGTTAGCGTCTAGGTTCGGGTTGTGGTCGTTCATCTGATTGACGGAACGTACGAGCTGTACAGGCAGTTCTATGGGCAACTTGGGCGCCACTCCGAAGAGCACCCTGAGGCTGGTGTTATCGGTATGCTCTCCAGCACGCTGCAATTGATCGAAGACGGGGCGACGCACCTCGGGGTTGCCACCGATCATGTCATTGAGAGTTTTCGCAACGATCTGTGGCCGGGGTACAAGACCAGCGAAGGCATGGAGCCCGAGATACTGCGTCAAATCCCAGTGTTGGAAGATGCATTGCGTGCCATGGGCGTCACCGTGTGGGCAATGGCTGAGTTCGAAGCCGACGACGCGCTTGCATCGGCGGTGAAGGTGGCGTGCGAAGACCGCCGAGTGCATCAGGTGCGCCTGTTGACCCCCGATAAAGACTTGGGTCAGTGCGTCAGTGGGCGGCGTGTGGTGCAGGTTGACCGTAAGAACGACGTTCTGATCGATGAAGCAGCGGTGAAGACGAAGTTTGGTGTGGGTCCCGAGTCAATCGTTGATTACTTGGCACTCGTCGGCGATACT
>Ga0172372_10003330_pt1 | contig 23714 bp, 14 predicted proteins | sample LakKiv5m_2_FD_114544 | JGI IMG/M metagenome (GOLD analysis project Ga0172372, IMG submission 114544) | Freshwater microbial communities from Kabuno Bay, South-Kivu, Congo - kab_092012_9.5m | ecosystem: Environmental > Aquatic > Freshwater > Lake | place: Democratic Republic of the Congo...
AGCCACGAGAGTTTCCATTTGGATGTTTTACAAGTGAAGATAGTGGAATAAAAACGATCCCTTTATTGATTTTTATTTTAGAAGTTTTGGGAGATGTAATCTCTTATCAACCAAATATTTTACAAATAATTTACCACACTTTGCCCTTTTCGCCATGTTCCAAGTACTTTAGCATGACTTACGAAATTTTGAATAATACACTGTCTATTGTGTGTAGTTGTGCTTAAAAATATATGGAGTATGATAAAAAATAAAGGCTTATATGATGTCGTACACCATGACAAATCTTCACTTAAATGAACCCGATTCAGAATGCGTTACGCTGAATTTGACGGTGTTCGCATTGCTTTCTGTGTTGGTGTTTATGGCGCTTATATACGCTATTTTACATTGCGCTTTGATGGTTTTGCGTAATTCAGGTTACGACTTTGTTTTTAGGATACGGTTAAGTGTGGGTCCGGAACTGATTCGATATAGTAATATCACCGAAGAAGATAGTGATATTAACGATGAAGATGAAAATCACGATGATGCCGGTGAAGAAACAATCGATCATATTAAAAGCGAAGACGAGGAGAGTACCAATAACTTTATACAAGAATTCATGTCGTCAATGGTAGAATCCTCAACTCGTCCTGTTTCCGTCGAGGAAACGAAAATCAAAGAAACAGAGACGCAAGAACGTAAGAAGTTTGAAGAAGCTTGCAAACGATCTTGTACTCTTGCAACGCCTACTCTCCCTTCGTCAAGCGAACCAAGTACGCAAAACCCCGAAGTTGAAGATAATACGGGAGGTGCATCGAAATCTTACATGCTTACAGGTTCTTCGAATCTTAAATTTGGAGACGAATTACCCAATATCAACCATACCTCTTCGCTTCAGCCAACCACCGGAAAAGTGAATGTTGCAGAAATGATGAAAGCATTAGGATTGAGAGAGTATAAGAATTAGATCATCTAAGAAATTTCGTATATCTTTCACATATACGAAAATTTACAACACATGACCCAATTTCGTTTTTGGGTAAATTTGGGTGAAGTGTTAATTTACAAAAAATAAAAGTTTGGTTGATATGTAAATTTTTATAACACTCGCATCTTAAATACTCTTAACCAAAGTTAAAACATGGCCAGGAAACCAGCACGTAAAACTGTTAGAAAACCCGCTGCTGCCTCAAGCGGTGCAAAGCGTCACCAAAATTTGGTAAGGCAAAAGCCTCTTGCACAAGAACTCACCAATCCCGCCCTCCTCCGAGTTCTTCGCCGTGCAGGTGTTAAACGCGTTAGCAAACCCGCTTACAACGAACTGCGTCGTATCGCTCTTGCCGAACTTAGCAACGTTTTAATCAAGGCCGACGTCTTCATGACCCAAGGTAAACGTACGAATATGCGCGCCAAAGATATCGTCGCTGCTCTGAAGAAAGTTGGCGTTCACCTTGGTGCCGTTGATAATGTTGGTGGAGAAGTTTTCTCTGCTGCTAAGAAAGCATCTGATGCCATTCATAAGAAGGCACATAAAGCTGGAGCGAAGAAGGCTCACAAGTTTAAGCCTGGCACCGTCGCCCTTCGCCAAATTGTCAGTTTGCAGAAATCTGATGCACACGTAATTCCTCGTGCCCCCTTTGCCCGCCTTGTACAAGGTCTTGCAGCAAAAGATGGTATTCAAGGAAAAATCTCCCTCAAAGCCGTTGAATGTCTTCGTCTTTTCATCGAGAATCAACTTGTAAGCATTGCTGAAAGCGCTAATCTCGAAGCACTGCACGCCAAACGTGTTACAGTTATGGAGAAAGATATCCGTCTGGCGCTTCGTGTTAAATGCGAAGCCCGTGGCAGTGGCTGTGGAGACATTCATGGTTTCTGGTCTGAAACCCAATTCTAGGCATTACAATTAATTTCATATCGAATTTACGATATGAAAACGAGTTGTGTCATCTTTTCGTATCCCGTCGAGTACCTACACTAATGGGAACCTAAAGGATATCCATTGTTATAGACGTTCAAAGGAATCGTCTATTTCTTCAGGATCAGGTATAGAAGTCTCGTACCACATGCTTGATTCAGCTGGATGTATTGACGATTGCAACTGATGATTTTGCGATGTCACCGTAAAGTAGGAATTTAATGAGGAAGAATGATTACCATCCCATCCACTTATCTCTGGTGCAGAATAAGACTGTAAAGGCGTAGCGTGCATTTCTTCCCGTTGTGGCGATTCATAACTTGTAGGAACTTGTGGATGATCAAGGATACTAAAAATCATGTGAAAAGTTTCTACTGCAGCGGAAAGCGTCATGCGATTGTTGTATTGGTATTGTGTCTTTTTCTTGGGATCATGAAGTAATACGATCTCGTAATTGGGTTGTATCGCACCCGGTTTCATACAAGATTCAGGACGATAGTGAGACGACTTACTATCTCTCGATACATTTCTTATGATCATATCCCCCATCTCCCTCGTGAGTTTCCAAGGCTGTTCGCGTAAGCGGTAGGACTGATACAGCACTCTCACCTGTAAAACTTTCCATGCTAATTCTCTTAACTTTCCTCTTTCAAGATGCGCTTTAACTTGTGGTACTAAAGCGATTACGTAACGTTTGTACCCTCCTGCCAATCCGCTCGTGATACACGCTCCGTATAACACAAATCCTCCTTTCGTCTCTATTTTTGTGAATGTCAGTGATGAGAAGTACGTATTGAGTAACATGATAATATCCGTACACGTATCGGATACTTCACCTAAAGTTCTGAGTGTAGGTGGAAGTGCTGCCATATTTTTTTATATGTACCTTTGACGTATTTATGTCAAAGTTAAATTTTCAAATTGGAACTTTGATATGTCGTAATTATGTTTGGCTTAAGTAAAAAAAAGATGCCTGGAATTAGTGACACTACGGTTTTATTCTTAGTCTGTATCTTTGCGGCTATTGTATTGTGCTTGATTTTTTCACGTAATCAAGACGAACATTACGGAGATGCGATGCACGACGTATTTATTCCTTTTGATAGGGCAGGACAAGAAGAAATGTGTAAAATTATTCTTCAAGACCCTGACATGAAAGGGTCGGGATTAACACCAGAGAATTGTAATAATATGCCATTAACAGCTTTCAACAAGGCCATGTCAAGATCTTACGTATGCAAGAAGAACATGTGTGGTGTTGTAGGGGTACCCACACCTGATAAGAAGGAATGTGTAAAAGGATGTAAACAAGCAGCTTATGCGAGTTCCATATACGGGTCATACGGCTACGGCAGAGACTAGAGAAATCCATATCAGAAAGTTAATAGCAACAGATACCTTAGCATACTTGAGGTATTTCACCTTAGTTATGGTGAAATAGAATATAGTTTTGAGACGCCTATCAGTGTAAAATTGTAACTCATTGTAAAAAATCATAAATCTATAAAAATTTTAAGAACAGGATATCATCAAAAATTAAAGTAACTAAAATGTCGGGTGTATGGGTGAAACAAGCTGATGGATCTTCCAAATGGTCTCCAATTTCAGGTAACAACATACATATTCAACAACCTGGAGGAAGTACTAAAGTAGTGCCTATTACTGGAAGTGGTTCCAGCCGTGGCGCTTGGGTACCCGGAGCTAGTGGCGGATCGACTTTTCAACCAGTTAGGCGTTAATTTTTACACTTATCTTATCTACCTTTTGTAGGTAGATAAATCTTAAAAATCAAAATAAAGAACTTAATTTTAAGAAGAAGATTCTACTGTAAAAATGTCTGACTATGCGACTATGAGCTTTGATGAGATTGCGCAATGTGTTCGTGAAGCGGCTGAGAAGTATAACATATCTTTCTTTGAAGCTACAAACGCCATTGCCAATGCATATCCTGATATCTATGATCTTCTCATTTCCAAATTTAACAAAATACGCGATGGAAGTGAGTACACTTCAGCTCCGTCTACGGTAAACTTAAATTATCATGACAAAGACATTACTTCTCTTCATACGGGCGTAAGACCTGGCGAAGTAATCATCGGATGCGGAAAACAATCAAAGGATACGGTACTCTCTGTTTCTGCGGCACTTATCCCTCCCGATAAACGCGCTCTCGAATTTATAAGAACTGTCGATGGTGGAAGCAAGTGGAAACCTTTTTTACGAGGACTTTCTTCTATAGAATTCTTTCAACCTCTTGACTCTTTACAGAGAGAGATGTGGTTATGGGTCTATCAAGATAACGGAGCAGATGACAATTATCTCGAAGACATTCCTAATCTTGAAGTTGAAGTATTACAGATCGGTGGAGGTAAAGATTGCGCTTTTATTGGTTTGGGAGAAGAAAATGTAGAAAAGATTTCTACACTTGGTAAAGTACACCCAAAGGAAATTGTAAAGTTCTTCAAGGGTAAACCGGGATCTGAAGGATTGAAAGGTAGACACACCCTTATCTTTCGAAGAGGAAACTGGAAAGTAACTTCTATTTACAAAGATGTAACAACATTAACTATAGATCCTAACATTCCTCTTCTTGATATCACCTATAACGATTCCATTCCATTTCGAGTATTGTCCTTTGACTCTTTTGCAAGCTCCTATAATTCGAAAACATCTTCTTCTACTTCAAAGACTGCAAGAGGAAATAAGATGAAAGCGACTGGTGTATCTATAGGAGCTACACAGACTGTAAACATTAAGTTTCCTACTAATTACATGAATCTCAATCAATCTGAGATATTTACAGAGTTCGTACTTCCAAATACAGGGTATGAAATGAAAGACGTAGATAATATTAAGTTGGCTTGTTCTGGATTTACGGCTGCGAGTTACAAATCTGCTATTCAAAAGTTTGTTAGATTTAGAAGCGTAAGGGCTGTTCATGCCGACATTCCTGGATTCGATTATCCTACGGAATTCGTAACTAAAGTATTATTCGTTATTTTGTTGTGTCACCCAGGGGGATTTGTTCCGTCTATTCAACGATATGTTGGAGGCGTAGAATCTGCGTTCAAGAGACTTATGGTTATCTCTTATGAAGATTCATATTTTGACCAAAACCTTGAAATCTGCGTATATAAATTCTCTATCGCAGCGTATCTTGCACAACGCGTACCTGGATGGAAACCTTCTATTGAGCTCGTTAGGGATGCTCTATTGATGATAGACCGGATTATCAACGAAGATCGCGCATTCATCTATTATGTCGACAAAGGTGCTAAAATTGAAAAGTATACCATAACCCCAAAGTCAACTTACCTCCAAGTTACGTCCGCTATGATTGAGGAACTCAAGAGTTTCCAAGGAGATATGAATATGATTAGGTATATCGTGTCGCAGCGAAGTAATCCCATCTTTTCACCTGAAGAATTATATACGAGTCATTCTATACGACAACACACCGTAGTGTGGTGGCATCTTGTAGATCAACACTTTGTACCAGAGATAGCGTACTTCTTTCCAAGAAATATAGTAGACTCGTTATCTATCAAAGGAAGTAAACCCTATTCGGTTTTGTTTACGAGAATTTTCAATGAAGTGACTGGTGTAAATCCTCGAAGAACAGTTACCACCGCTGGTAAACCGGGCAAAGATAAATACTCCAAAGACTTTGAAGAGCGAGAGTTCGTGAAATTAGTCCGCAAAGCACAATACGATTTCTTACATACAAAACACCCTATAACTACAATTACTCCTTTATCTCCCCAAATGCCAAAGAGAGAATTTCATTTTGAACTTGATAAGGGTACCATCGCCGGATTAATGGGAAGTATACTCATTCGTGGAAAAGATCCTGCATTGGTATCGCTTCATCCTGATAATCCTGAACTTTTTATTGCGGTATCGAATCCTTCAAGAAGTATGAAGAACCCTATACTGCCCGAGAAAAGGGAGAAGGATGTTATAAAGCATGTTTTCGACGACATGAAAAAGTTTGGTGTATCGCTGGGATCGTGTACTCCACCCCTCAAGGAAATGAAAGGCGCTTTACTTTTCGTAACGGAAGACTCTGAAATAGGAGGGAAAATAGACTATATCATCAGGTTAAAGTCTGGTAGAAAGGTATTGTGGGAAGAGTATCGTAAGAATGTGAAGGATGTACGGATGGTAGAAAATGATGAATCATCAATACGAAACATATTACGATCGTATACGAAATCCCATGCACAACGACTATTAAGCTACATCTCAAATCGTAATTCTATTATAGAATTCAAACACATCGGTAGAGATGGAGGAGGAACACAAGGTGCTGTGAGCACCAATGACGTCGGTGCATATCAACTTCTGAATGACCTTATTGATGTATATCCTTCTGCCATAGAACATATTCCCAATAACATTCTCAAATTTAAGGTATTGTTCGGTCCCTTAATGTGGCATCTCACCAAAACACTTACGAAAGTACTACATTCTCTTCCGTCTTCGGAACCTTCTGGTAGTTCATCTTCAACTTCTGGATGGGGTGATTTTGGAGGTAAAGATACCCGTGAAATGCGTGAATATCAGACTGAAAGCGTTGAAGCGATGGCAAAAGCGCACTCTTTGGGAAGAAAGGGTTCTTTCATCAATATCGAAACGGGTAGAGGTAAAACTAAAATAGTTTTAGAATATTTGAAATGGTTGTTAAACCAAAACTCTCTCCCTGATTATGTTATCTACACGCTTCCTGATTCCGCTATAGAATCTGTGATTACTGAAATTACGATGTTTGGCGCGAACTATACCATTATTAATCCTCTGAAAACAAAATCAAAGGTAACTTCCCATTCTTCCCACACCATTCAAGGATGTAAACCTATGAAATTCCATATTAACCTCATCGAACACGATCACCTTCGGTTATGTACTGAACTTCCTGATTATATGGGAGAATCTGTATTTGTTTTTGACGAAGTCCACAAAGCGCTACGGGAATCGTTAAGAACGGATTATGGATTACAGTTGTCAAATCTATCCGTAGAATTTATTGCGTTAACAGGTACACCCATCATTGATCAGAACACGTATAGATTGATGTGGTGGTTATCACAAATTTCCCCTTTTGAAGTAACAGAGAAGAATTTCTTCGTATCCGCTGCGGGTATGATCAGTAAGCGTAGTGTGCTTCCTGCAAAAATATTAAGACAGGAACTCTACGTTAGTATGACACCTTCAGAAGAAAAACAATATGCATCACTAGTACCTAGCGGATTAGGGGGCACGAACGCAAATCCTCGAAACGAAGATTTTTCTAATGCGTTCGAATTGTGTTACGATGTAATTACGCGTAAAATGGTAGATGATCTTTTAGAAACTAGGGCATTTGTAGTTGCCAAAGATCGTAATCATCAACAATCTATCACAACCCTTCTTCTAGAAAAAGGAGTGAGTATGTCGGAGATCTTTGTTATCTCCAAAGGTAATTCTATCTTCTTCACGGACGAATCCGTAGAATCTGGTACTACACCCGATTATAGATACGTCATTACTACACAGGCGTACTCTACAGGTTATACGCTAACCCGACTTCATACGATGGTGACATCTGTATATCCATCTAATCAAGCAACACGAGAGCAACTTGACGGACGTATTAATCGTATAGGGCAAAAGGCGAACACCTTAACCTATAACATATATCACACTGGTTTACTTACACATACACTTCAAAGATATAATGACGCCAAGAGTCTATCCGACGTATTGAAATCACTTGCCTCAGAAATTAAAGACATATGAGAGAGTATATGTTCATATAGTTTTTCATGAAAAACTATATTTTTCAAAATTTGCGATTTAACTACTGATAAATCACAAACTTACTACTTTTACAATGTCTCAATTTTTACTCTGTCTTGGCGAAAATGGAATGGCTTCTTTGATTGCTTGCAAAGATAACGATGCCTTTTTTCAAGATAAAATTCTTGATACCTTGCGTTTTATTGTTGGTGATGATATGGATGAATTTGTTCCTCCTGCCGAGTTAAATCTCAAAGGTCTCGAAGATGGTTTCCATACAATCTTGTATGCCAGCAAAAATTACATTGACCATAAGCGTAACCCTTTTCTCCCCCAATGTTTGGGAAATGTTGTGCTTTGTCTTCAAAATTGCGATTTAGACGGTTTCCGCAATTTTGCCGGTCTTACTATGAAAGAGATCACTTCACTTCCTGCCAAGTTTACTTTTCCTAATGTTTTCTAAATAAAAATGTGAAAAACTATATTTCTACAAATCTGAGATTTCATGACGATATAACAGACCAACAAAAAATGAGTAACGAGCTATTTGAAGAGGCCTATAACCACGTCTACTTTGGTAGGAAAGAAGCACTAAAAAGATTGTTTATCGAACAATTATCAATGAAACAGGATAAGATATGGGATATAACGCAAATGATGCTTATTTGTGCTGTCAGAAATGGCTGCAAAGAAATCGTACAGTTAATTTTCGATTTTCTACCTGCCGAAAGACGTACGGCAGAATTCCTGTCGTTTGTTGATAGTCAGTCAATTTGCGCTTTTAATCATATTAAACGTATGATTGAAGAAGAACCTGTGTTGGCAGAGCATTTACGTAACAAACCCGAAGATTTTTTGTTCAATATTATCGAAGCCGAAAAACCCGAAATTCTATCCTATTATTTAGGCTTGGGCTGTTTCGTTAACCTTAAACGCAGAACTTTGCTTGGTGCTGCGATACGCACCCACAATCCTAAACTTGTTAACGTTGTCTTAACAGCCAAATTTTCTCCTTTTCAGCCAGAATGGTATGACACATATAACGATGATGAAGGAAAATGGGAAATGACGGAGTCAGTAACACATTATCAAACAGCTCTTAAAGAAGCGCAACGCAATCGTTCTGAAGGAGCTCTAAAAATAGAGCAGATCTTACACACTTTCAAAGATCGCAACGAATAACATTGGAAATTCGCAATGTGTTACGCAAATTCTGATAGGTGCACCAAAAAAAATAGTTCCAATTTCACTTTAGTAATGGTGAAACGCTTCAATATAATAAAGTATCTAATGCTGTAAGTCTCTGTCGATATCTAATGTCTCATTAAAATGTGAAAAACTATAAATTCTTATTTTTCCGTTTCCTAACCCTTATAACACTCTAAATTCAATGGAAACTACTTATTTTGTTCAACTTAAGGCCAACGGCCACGTAGCGCTCGACGAAGTCAAAGGAGATACACTTGAACTTTTGCAAAATTTGGTTGGCGGATATATTCAGGATGTACCACTTCCTCTCTCACTCCGCAAAAATTTTCGACCTAACCACGAAATTGCGCTTTGGGTGGATGAAGAGGGACTATTGAAAGGTAACTCAAAAAACAAATTCATCAACAAGTACGTCGGCGACTTGGTACTCTCTCTTATCAACGAAGAAGGGGAGAGTGTAGGTTTCACCAAAGATGAGATTTACGCTTTACCCCAAGAATATCGCATGAATCGCCAATAAACGCAAACGGCTATATTTTCTCGATTTACTTATCGCATGAATCACGTATAAGAGCGATTACAAATTTTTACATATCGTTACGTCATATAGATCTTTAGCTCTCTGATTTTCAATAAATTTCATAAAAAACTATAAACTTCAATTTTCCCTTGTTTTAGTCTACTTAAACTTTTTACCTATGGACGATCGCATTAACTTCCCGCTTCTTGAACACTTCCCTCGTTTACCGACAAAGTCAGAATTATTCCCTATTGCGGAATCATCTTCTTCTACTTCTTCATATGAGTTCGATGAGAATACGCAATTCATCTTGAGAGGATGCTTATATCTTTTGAACTTGGTTTACCCAAGGCCTGAAAGAGGTGTAAATGGTTTCCGATCCGACGTACTCATTCAACTTCTTACGAAAACTTCTCGCGCTTCGAATCGTGAAGAGATTAAAGTTGCAGTGTCGGCTGTGATTGATTCTCACATTTCCATCATTAAAGACCGTTTTGTCCAACTTACGCAGCAAAACTCTGATCCTTTGGTCATACTCAAAGCGTATGGTACAGAGTGGCGTAGTTACCGTCTTGCACGCTTGGCGTTTGAGCTGTGTCTCTATAATCTTTTCAAAGAGACACATCTTGAATCTAGTTCCAGTTCAATTTCCAATACGTCGTCTATTGAAAAAAACACCAAAGCAAAGATCGCAGGGTTCTGTTACGATCGGTGGAAAAAAGTCATCGTTGATCCGATGCGGAACGTATTCCAAACTGCGATTCACAACCTTGTCGAAAAATATCGTAACGATACGCTTCACCAAGTACCCGATCCTGATGACACGACGACTATCCGTAGCGTGGTGAATTCCTATATCGAACTTTCTGTTACAAAAGACGGTAAGAAAACAGACGACTCCGCATACGTTATGGATTGGGAGATGCCTTTCCTACAAAAAACCAAGGAGTACTATGAGAACCTTGTTTCAGGTTTTATCTCTACGCACTCTATCCCTGATTTTCTTGGGTTGTGTAGTCGTCTTCTTGATCTCGAAACACAGATTTCAAACACCATCCTCGATCCGCAATCCGTACCAGCACATTCTCAACTTATCAACGAAACTGTTGTCATTGCGCATTCTGCTCGTCTTAAAGACGCGATTGCAGGTTTCGTTGAAAATACTGACGTCAAAAATCTTGAAGTTTTGTATCGTTTGTTTGAACGTATTGAAGAACTTGATGCCATGATGGTTATCTTTATTGATTTTTGCGCGTTTGAATACGACCGAATTTTTTCTATCGTAAAATCAGAGTGCGAAGCTCTACCCGATGCAGAAGCTCGAGCTTCTATTCATCTTAAATATTGTACGTCTTTTTTGAATACGTATTACATGCTCTTGGATATTATTCGCGATGCTTTTGCGAATAATATAAGATTTTCGACTTCTTTGTCAAAAATTAGTCGCGATAAATTTAACAATAATGTATTGTGTCCTCAAGACGACCCTACAGAGAGCGTTGCGCTATTTGTTTCTCGATATTCCGATCATATTGCCACATCTAAATTAGACTATCAGCAGCTTTTGGACGATCGTATGATGATCGAAGGAGTTCTTGCTCTTTTTAACTTTACCGCTTCCAAGGACGTTTTTTGCAAAAGATACAAGTTGTTCATGATGAATCGTTTATTACGTGGCTTGAATGTCAACCGTGATGTCGAAACCGCTTTAATCGGTAGATTACGATCTAATTACGATACGCAATTTGCCCAACAACTTACTATTATGATGAAGGATATCGACCAATCCAAAGAACGTTATGCACCTCAAGAAGGTGCTTTTCTTATCCCCATCTTACCTACTATCTTAACAGGAAGTTCTTGGCCCATTAATCCTGCAGAACGTAACATGACGTTGAAGGTACCCGATCCTATGCATTCTGTAATTGTTAATTACGAGAACTATTTCCGTACGCTTACCGACGGTAAAGAAATTGACTGGCTCATGGAACGTTCTTGTGCCGATATTGAATTACGTACGGAACGACCTTTTCAAATCACAATGAATTTTCTTCAAGCTTCGGTTATTATAACCATATACAACGCAGGTAAAAATTTACCTACAACCGATACTCTCGGCAAAATACTCGAATTAGAGGTTGGATGGGTTGAAGCGGCCTGTAATTCTCTAAAAGGAGTCAAGATTATTGAACAGAACGGTAAAACGTTACAATGGCGAATTAACCCTAAGTTTTCTGCGCCTAAGATTGTACTTAACGCTTCTGTTCGTTTTGTGCGTCCCGTCAAAGAACAAGAAGTCGATGCTAATATTGAAGAAGAACGTGAACTGAAAACACAGGCTGCCATCGTACGGATCATGAAAGCTCGGCGCGTATTGGACCACCTCCTTCTTATCGAAGAGACGACCAAGCAGACGTCACGCTTTTTCCCACAAAACGCGGATCGTATCCGACGACAGGTCGAAAAGTTAATCAATGGCAGTGAAAAGTTTATCGAGCGTATTGACGCCAAAACATATCGCTACGTAACTGGCGACAATTAGCAAATAAACGCATTATACAAGTTTGGGATAAGAAAGCTTTATTTTTGTATACGTTCAGATACATGTCTGTATTTTGAGGGTCTTCTTAACTGGAACTCGTATAGTATTTTTCATATATACACGAATTACAGCTAAGTTTCTCGATTGAAACACAAATGTGAAAAACTATATTTCTCTAAAATTTTGAAATAAGATAGGTACAAAAACTTGTAAAAAATTGTGATGGCTGCTCGTCGACAAATTCGTGTTGGAAGAAAAGCGGGAAGTAAGTGCCCTTCTTTTCCTGGATTTTTGAACGTACTGTGTTTAACACCTTCTACACCTTATGGGGACATAGGTCCTTATGGACTAAAAGATGGAAAAGGAAGGATTATGGAGAATCTTTACCAAGGCGCAAAGGTATACCAACGAACTCCCGACGTAAAACTTCGCTATTCTCAGTGGGATGCCACTATCATTTGGGAACGAAACGCTGAGACCCATGTTATCTCAGAATGCGATCTGCCTGACGATTTCGACGAACTGGGGTATGTGGAACTTACGAACAAAGTACCTGGTATTGAAGGTGCTGCTTTTTTAACGCCAGAGTACTTTCAATGGCGGAAAGACTTGATGGAATGCCCTTACCCGGTACGCTACCCCGTCGGCATGAAACATCGTAAGGAGTGTATCGGCATTATTCCGGAAGAACAACTTTCTTCCGGAATAATGCCGATGCTCTCTTACATCGAAGGTCGTAAGCAAGTTTACGTTCCTATTTACCAATCTCTTGTTCTTGGTGCTCCAAAATTTAAGAAGTTACTCGATCTTTACAAGAACAAAGACATCCTTATCATCGAAGTAGATGGTCCTCATCAGGAATCTTTAGACTACTACAAACTCAAGTACGGAGTAGGAGACGATTTTATCGTCGGCGATACGATTTTGTGCACTCCCAAAAACTTGGAGATAATGCTAAACGATTCGAAACACCCTTACGGGCATGGTTATGCACTTGCCGATCTCATATTAAAATCAACATAAAACAATTAACAGTGAGCTTTAGCTAAGATATCTTGCGAAAAGATGTATCGATGCTCTATTTCACCATAACTAAGGTGAAATATCCGAGTATGTTAATGTACCTACCCGTTGGAATAACGTACGAATTGTATTTTTCTGGTGCTGACTTTATTTTTGGGAATTGTTAATAAAAGTTACTCTGTCATCCAAAAAAATAAAGCGAAACTCAAAATGACAGACTATATCATCAATGGTCCTCTTATTGCAGGTGATACGGGTACTTCATCCGTTGTCAAAGGTAATACAAATATAGGAGGCTTATCAGTCACCTCTTCACTAACCAATGAATCAGTAAACATCGGAGGCGATACGTCTTCAAAGAGTTTGAGCGGTAACGGAAGCGCTTCTATCGGTGGTAATTCTTCCTCATCCACACAGAGCGGACATGGTAGTGTAACTTTAGGAGGTTCTTCTATATCAACAAATATCGTAGGAAATGGCGGTGTGGGTATTGCGGCTGCTGGTTTAATGGGCTCTGGCGTTACGGACGCAAATCTCGTATTAATCGGAGGTAGTGGTACAACGATCCAAGGTTCTGGAAGCGTCGCTGCGGGTCCTTCGACGTTAACCAAACTCTATAACCCAACGAATCCAAAGATGTACGTGATGGGAAGCCCAGTGATTACAAAAACAGGAAGTACTTTTTCAACGCCAGGAACACTTACCGCGGCCGCTGTATCAGGAGGTGTCATCGAATTCACAACTACTTCTGGCGCTTATACTCTTCCTACTTCAAGTGCGATCTGCGCTGAACTTTTAGATGCTTCTCTATCATCATTTACTGGAACTCCAAGACACTCTTTCTCAGTCACATTTTACAACAACACATCAGGAGTCTGTACTGTCGCGACAGGTACAGGACAGACACTCACCAATACTACTTCTCCTGTTTCGCTAGCGGTAGGGGAAAGTAGAACGTGGGGTATGACATTTATTTCACCAACTTCTATTTTGGTGGAAGATAGTAGCCCTTTGACGTCCGTTACGTTGACGAATGCTGGTACTACATCGCTCGTTAATAACGGTACATCACCCAATCTTGCTACAAAAGGTTTGGTGAACGGTACAGGGATAGGTTTTTCTTCTACAGCAACAGATGTAACTATCAGCAATACAGGCGTCACTTCGATAACAGGAACAGCAAATGAAATCGCAGCATCCGCCTCTACAGGAGCTGTAACTCTTTCTTTACCAAGTAACGTCACCATTACAAATTCTCTTACGGTTTCTGGATTAACGTCAGATGCTTTTTTATATTCTGATACTGCTGGATTGTTAGCTACTACAAGTGCACCTACCAACGGTCAATTATTAATAGGTAATACTGGTAATGCGCCTTCATTAGGGTCTCTTACAGCAGGTACCGCTATTGGCGTAACAAATGGTGCAGGATCTATCACGATTAACAATACAGGTGTAACTTCGATTACGGGTACAACAAATCAAGTGATTGCAAGTGCTTCTACGGGAGCCGTTACCCTCAGCTTACCACAGAGTATCGCTACGACTTCTTCTCCTACATTCAGCAAAGTAACTATTTCGGGTACTATTACCAACGGTACTGATGCGGCTACCAAAGAATACGTAGATAGCGTAGCGTCAGGACTTAATGTGCATCCAGCAGCGGAAGCCGCCACGACAACAAACTTGAATGCTTTTTACACTAACGGTACTACAGATGCGTCAGGCGGTTTAGGTATTGGTGCTACACTTACAAGTAATGTGAATCAAAATATCAATACTGCCGCTATCATCGATGGGTATACAACTTTCGTTGTAGGAGCGAGAGTTTTGGTAAAAAATCAAACAAGTCAAATCGCAAATGGTATTTACAATATCACAGATCTCGGTTCTGGAAGTACACCTTGGATTTTGACAAGATCTTCTGATTACGATGACAGCGTTGCCAATCAAGTGTCTGCAGGAGATTTTTTATTTGTGGCAGAAGGAAATACTCAAGCATCTACAAGTTGGGTTCAGACCAACGTAGGTACAGGAACAAATCCCAATCACATCATTATAGGCACTGACAACATTATCTTTCAACAATTTGGAGGAGCGGGAACTTACACAGCAGGAAATGGATTGACTTTAATAGGCACAGTATTTAGTTTAACATCGCCTGTTACCCCTGCTAATGGTGGTACTGGTACTACAACTGCGCCTTCTGCAGGTCAGATTCCTATCGGTACTTCAGGAAATATTTATACGCCAGCTACATTAACCGCTGGTACTGCAATAGGCGTCACGAGCGCTTCAGGAAGTATCACTATCAACAATACAGGTGTAACATCTATCTCAGGAACAACGAACGAAATTAATGTATCTGCGTCTACTGGGAGTGTAACCGTCAGTTTACCTAATAGTGTTGTAATCAATACGGCGCTTACTGTTTCAGGACTTACGTCTGATTCGTTCCTATACTCCGGAACAGGTGGAATCTTGACCACTACATTAGCACCTATAAATGGCCAATTACTCATAGGAAGTACGGGTGCTGCGCCTGTATCTTCAACTATTACAGCGGGAACAGGGATATCAATTACCAATGGTGCAGGAAGTATCACTATTTCAACTTCAGGTGCAGTAGGTGTCTCTTCGGTGACAGGAACTACTAATCAAATTACGGTTTCTCCTACAACAGGAAATGTAGTTGTAGGGTTACCTAACAGTGTGACTATCACAACTTCACTTACCATAAGTGGGTTAACGGCGAACTCATTTTTATACTCTGGAACAGCGGGATTACTTACCACCACTTCGGCTCCTACGAATGGACAACTCTTAATAGGAAGTACAAGTGCGGCTCCTGTAACTTCTACATTGACCGCCGGAACTGCAATTAGCGTAACGAACGGTGCTGGATCAATCACAATTGATAATACAGGAGTTACGGCGATTGCGGGTACTGCAAATGAAATTACGTTATCAGCCGCTACGGGAAGCGTAACAGTCAGTTTACCTAACGCAGTCACAATTACAACATCGTTAACTATCAGTGGGTTAACAGCGAATTCGTTTTTGTATAGTGGTACTGCAGGAATATTAACCACCACAGCAGCACCTACCAATGGACAACTCCTCATAGGAAGTACAGGAGCTGCTCCAGTATCTTCAACTCTAAGCGCGGGTACAGCAATCAGTGTGACAAATGGGGCTGGATCTATTACTATTGCAAATACAGGAGTTACGGCAATTGCGGGAACAGCAAATCAGATTACGTTATCTGCATCCACAGGAAGTGTAACCGTCAGTTTACCAAGTGCCGTTACGATAACAACTTCTCTTACTATCTCTGGTTTAACTGCAAACTCGTTCTTATACTCTGGAACGGCAGGATTACTAACATCTACAGCTGCACCAACCAATGGACAATTACTCATAGGTTCTACAGGAGCTGCGCCCGTAAGGGCTAATTTAACAGCGGGTACCGGTATTACAATTACAAACGGTGCAGGAACGATCACAGTAGCTTCTTCAGGAACTTTCTCTGAACCATTTTATACGACAAATACAAGAGCTATCATTTCAGGAACGGGTAATACGCTCACCAACATTGCAAGTAATTCTGGAGGAGGAATCTTTGGAGGTTCAGGTATTAATGTTACAATCTTAGCAACATCAGGATGTGTGGCAGTTGGAGGTTCTTCTACAACTTCCGTCCCGAATATGGGAGGTACAGGTAACGTCATCGTGGGTAGTCATTTGATGAATGGTGCAAGTATGATCGGAGGCGGTAACGTCATAATATCTTCTGTATCTAATGCAGCTACCATCAGCAGTAACGGTAACGCTGTTGTTGGTTCTTCCGCATTCACAGGTACGATTAGCGGCCCAGGTAATGTTGTAATAGGTTCTTCGGGAGTAAACGTGATAGTAGGCGGAATAGGTTCTGTAGTAGTAGGAGGTAGTACTACATCAACTGCGCCAACCGTGAGCGGACAAGGTTCTGTTGTTGTAGGTGGTTTAGTTCATAATGGTTTTACTTTATCAGGAAATGGTTCTGTGATAGTAGGTTCTTCTGGAAACTCATCTACCGTTGGCGGCACAGGCTTCGTAATAATAGGCTCTTCAACTTTAACTTCAACATCACTAACGGGAACAGGTTCTGCTATTGTAGGAGGTACTGGTATGAATGGTTCGATCTCATCAGTAGGTTCAGTTGTGGTAGGCGGGTTTAGCCAATCCAGTACTTTAAACGGTGCAGGTATGGTAATCGTTGGGTCTTTCGCTATGAATTCGGCAACTTTGACGGGACAGGGTGCCGCTGTAGTAGGAGGCGCTTCTATGACCGGTTCCGTTACAGGTTCAGGTTCTGCTGTATTAGGAGGTAGTACGGTGACGGGATCTGTAACAGGCGCGGGATCAGTTGTGGTTGGCTCATCGTCTTGTTCCGGAACTATTCAAGGCACAGCGAATGTCGTCGTCGGCAGTATAACTTTTGCTTCTACTCTTGATGGTGTTGGAAATGTGGTTGTTGCAGGTTCCGGTTTTTCAGCGCTCGGGTTTACAGTTGCTTCTACGACTTCAGGATGTGCGTTTGTTGGCACAAATTCTCTTGCGGCAACCATAAGTGGTACAACAACTGGTTCCGCGATTTTGGGATCTGCAACTTATTCTGGAACAATCAGTAGCGCAAATGGAGTAGCTGTAATAGGAGGCAGTAGTTGCTCAGGAACAATATCTGCGAATGGAGCTGTCGCTATTGGAGGTATATCTGAAGCCATTTCTATTGGGGGTACCGGAAACGTGGCTATATCCGCATCAGGAACTCTTGGTGCCGTCGCAGGAGACAGCGGCAACGTATTAATCGGCGGTAGCGGAACAACAGTAAAAGCAACCAATAACATCGTTATTGGACATAGTACAGTAACCCAAACCTTTTCGCCTACAGCAACTCCCGCAGGACCTGGCCCTCAAACATTCATAAAAGCGAATCCAATTTGGGGATTATCATCAACTACTACAATTACAGCAAGTGCAACGCTTACAATAGCGCAGATTGCGACAGGATTTTTACAATGTGGCGCCGCTGCAAATATCACGTTAACTTTCCCAACTGCAACCGCATTATACAAAGCGTTCATTGATAGTACAAGTGCTACATTTGGATTAAATATGACGTTTGATTTGGTTGTCGTAAACAATGCCGCTGCAAATACAGTGCTTATGGCTGCGGGCGCAGGTTTTGTGCTTAGAGGCTCTACGGCAGCCATGACTTCTACAGCAGGTACAACAAGTGCGAGGGTGTGTCGTATAATCTTTAAAAGTAACACTACAGGTGTCATCGTATTAGTCGCCTAAGACACACATCACATATAATTTTCATATCAACGTAATTGATATGAAATTTTCATTTGGTTTATGCATTGGTTAACTCTGAAATAGTTAAAAATGCGTAATAGGTTTGTGAACTCGTTGACAACACCACTTCAGGATATTGAACATTCTCAATTACAACAAAAGAGCTTCCGGTGTTAGTCATGCGAACGCAAGAAGAAAGACCATCTGCAGTGCTAACAGTATCAAAAGTTGCATTGGGAAACAGATCGCCGCCTTCGGTCGTGCGTTCTGTGACGCACGTACTCATTTTATTTTGAGCATCGATTAATGCAGGATATGCACCTACAAGTATAGGTACCGCGGAATTAGCGCAATAACATCTTAACAAATACGAAGTTGAAGCCATTTTACGTTAAGTTGTACTTTACAATAGGTTACACGAAAAATACCTCAAAAATAATTCCACTTTCACCTTCAATATAGTGAAAAGTATTGTAAGATGTTTTTGCTGTAGACCTCTGTTAGTTTTCACAACCAATGCGATTTTAAATTAAGATGCTGAAATTTAGAATTTCTGCAGATATAGTCGTCTTGTATTTTTTTCTTCCTTGACGACTATAATAAAAGTTTACAACTATCTACCCTTAATTTTTACATCCTCAAAAAATGGCAGGCTATAAAATTAACGGCCCTATCATAGCCGGCGATACAAGTTTTCTCAGTACGATTAGCGGAGAAACAACCATCGGTGGATCATCCAATACGGCTACACTTACAAATAACACTGTGAATGTCGGAGGAACCAATGTAACGGCAGTATTATCTGGAACAGGAAGTGTAAATGTTGGAGGCGCATCTAAAAGTATAACCGTAACAGGTGACGGTGATGTTTCTATTTCAGCATCAGGAACTATAGGTTTGGCACCTACGGATACCAACTTGGTTATGGTAGGAGGTTCGAATACAACGCTCGCAGGTACAGGTAGCGTAGCGGCCGGTCCTTCATCATTAACTAAATTATATAATCCCGCAAATCCCAAAATGTTCGTCATGGGCAGTCCTGTAATTACCAAAACAGGTAGCACTTTTTCGGTCCCTGGCATATTAACACCAGATGCTGTTTCTGGGGGATTAATTGAATTTACGACTACACCCGGTGCTTACACTTTACCCTCTTCAAGTGCGATCTGTGCTGAACTTTTAGATGTTTCGCTAACGTCATTCACAGGCGCTCCCAGACATTCTCTCTCGGTAACTTTTTATAACAATACAGGTGGTATCAGCACGGTCGCAGTCGGTGCAGGACAAATAATAACTAATACAGCATCTCCTGTTTCTCTCGGCGCTGGTGAAAGTAGAACTTGGATATTGACGTTCTTAACCCCTTCAACGATATTAGTAGAAGATTCTAGTCCCATTACGAACGTAAGTTTAACAAATGTCGGTACCACATCGCTTGTGAATAATGGCACTGCTCCCAATCTTGCTACGAAAGGTTTAGCATCAGGTACAGGTATAGGTTTAACATCAAACGCCACCGATGTTACGATCTCGAATACCGGCGTGACGAACATTGCGGGAACGGCATTTGAAATTGGTGTAACGCCTTCAACGGGTAGTGTTACCGTAAGTTTACCAAGTAGTGTAATAATTCCGGGAACCATCGCAGTGCCCGCATTAACACAAAACTCATACGTATATTCAGGTACAAGCGGATTACTTACAACCACAGCAGCGCCTACAGATGGTTAATTACTCATAGGAAGTTCGGGGAATCCTCCTGTTGCCGCTAATCTCTTGGCAGGTACTGCAATTGGAATTGTGAATGGTGCAGGGACTATCGCTATTAACAACACCGGTGTTACGTCATTAACGGGTACCACAAATCAAGTCATTGCAAGTGCTTCAACTGGCCCTATTACCCTCAGTTTACCGCAGAGTATCGCAACAACTTCTACCCCCACATTTTCCCAAGTTACAATTACGGGTGCAGTATCCAACGCCACTGACACCGCAACAAAACAATATGTAGACACAGTTTCATCTGGGTTAAATGTGCACGCTGCTGCAGAAGCCGCTACGACGACTAACCTAAACGCATTTTACACTAACGGAACTCCAGATGCGTCAGGCGGTTTAGGTATTGGCGCTACACTGACATCCAACGTAAATCAAGATATCAATACGGCTGCTATCATTGACGGATATACAACTTTCATTGTGGGAGCAAGAGTGTTGGTGAAAAATCAAATTAGTCAAATTGCCAATGGTATTTACGATATCACGGATCTCGGTTCTGGAATTACGCCGTGGATTTTGACGAGATCGTCTGATTACGATGATAGCGTTGCTAATCAAGTTGGTGCAGGAGATCTTGTTTTTGTTTCTGAAGGTCTTACACAATCTTCAACTTTTTGGGTACAAACCAACGTCGGTACAGGAGTTAGTCCAGATCACATCATCATCGGTACTGACCCTATTATCTTTTCTCAATTTGGAGGACCTGGTACTTATTCCGCTGGAAATGGATTGCAATTACTTGCTAATCAATTTAGTCTTATAGCTCCGGTTACTCCTGTAAATGGCGGTACCGGATCGACGACAATGCCCACTGCAGGACAGATCCCTATCGGTACTTCAGGTAACATCTACACTCCCATGACTTTAACTGCAGGCACTGCAATCGGAATTACTAATGCGTCTGGATCTATAACAATCGACAATACGGGTGTTACGGCAATTGCGGGAACGGCAAATCAAATTACGCTATCTGCAACGACGGGAAGTGTTACAGTTTCATTACCACCCACAGTGACTATCGCTTCAACACTTACCGTCTCGGGTTTAACCGGAAACTCTTTCTTATATTCAGAAGCCGGCGGATTAATTTCGTCTGTATTATTACCACCCACGGATGGACAACTCCTTATAGGAAGTACGGGAAATCCCCCTGTTGCGGCTAATCTCTTGGCAGGTCCCAACATCTCAATCACAAACGGGCCTGGTACCATCACCATTGACACAACGGGTGTCGTAACATCGGTGACTGGTACACCTTTCCAAGTTACCGCTTCTCCTACTACAGGTGCAGTTGTCGTGGGATTACCTATTGACGTAACGATAACAAATACGCTGACGGTTTCAGGGTTAACACCATACGCTTTCATTTATACGGGATTAGCCGGTTTACTTACGACTACTGTACCACCCACAGATGGACAATTACTCATAGGAAGTTCACTTGCAGCTCCTGTTTTATCTACACTTACAGGCGGTACAGCCATCTCAATTACAAATGGTGCTGGTTCGATCAATATTGCCAATACGGGTGTTACGGCGATTGCGGGTACGTTAAATCAAATTACTTTATCGGCGGCTACAGGAAGTGTTGTTGTAAGTCTTCCTCCTACAGTAACTATTACGACTTCATTGACCATCTCAGGTCTTGTACCAAACTCATTCTTGTTTCCTGGAGCAGGAGGGTTGTTGACATCCACTGCTGCCGCAACGAATGGGCAGCTCCTTATAGGTAGTACATTATCAAATCCTGTCGCAGCTAATCTCTTAGCAGGCCCTAATATCTCAATCACAAATGGACCTGGCACTATCACCATTGACACATCTGGTTCTGTTGTTAATTCCGTAACGGGTACACCCAATCAAATTACCGTTTCTCCGACTACAGGAAATGTTATAGTTAGTCTTCCGAATCTTGTTACAATTAACACTTCGCTTACAATCTCTGGTCTTGTACAGAATTCTTTCTTGTATAGCGGAACCAGCGGATTGCTTACCACTACGTTAGCACCTACGGATGGACAATTACTCATAGGAAGTTCACTTGCAGCTCCTGTTGCAGCCAATCTTCAGGCTGGAACGGCGATAAGTATCACTAATGGTCCGGGTACGATCAATATCGCCAATACGGGTGTTACGGCAATTGCAGGTACTACAAACCAAATTACTTTATCGGCGGCTACAGGAAGTGTTGTTGTAAGCCTTCCACCTACTGTAGTAATTACCTCTACGCTTACGGTTTCAGGATTAACAGCTAAAGCATTCTTATATACTGATACGGGAGGATTATTATCGTCAACCGCATCGGTTACTGATGGTCAACTATTAATAGGTGCGACAGGGTCAGTGCCTGTCGCGGCAAATCTTCAAGCAGGGACAGGCATTAGTATTACCAACGGTGCAGGAACAATTAACATCGCAACATCCGGTGTGGTAACATCAGTAACGGGTACACCTAATCAAATTACAGTTTCACCTACTACTGGAAGTGTTGTGGTTAGTCTTCCGCCTACAGTAACTATTGCAACATCCCTTACAATCACAAGTCTCACACCGAACTCTTTCTTATATCCTGGAACAGTTGGATTATTAACAAATACAGCGGCTGCTACCGATGGACAACTCCTTATTGGAAGTACGGGTTCGAATCCTGTCGCTGCCAATATCACAGCTGGAAGTGCAAATATCGTAGTTACGAATGGTCCTGGGTCGGTATCTATCGATCTTGGAAGTGCTGTAACTATTGCAACATCACTTACAATCACAGGTCTCACACCAAACGCTTTCTTGTATCCAGGAACAGTTGGATTATTAACAACAACAGCGGCCGCAACAGATGGTCAACTATTAATCGGTCGTACGGGAGCGAATCCTGTTGCCGCTAATCTTCAAGCAGGATCAGGTATTAGCATTACCAACGGTGCTGGTACGATTAACATTGCGACATCTGGTACCGTAGTTAATTCAGTTACGGGTACACCTAATCAAATCACAGTTTCGCCTACTATCGGTGCAGTTGTAGTTAGTCTTCCAAATCTTGTTACAATTAACACTTCACTTACCATTTCAACTCTTACACCAAACTCTTTTATGTTTCCTACAACAGCAGGATTAATAACGTCTACAGCGGCCGCAACAGATGGGCAACTCCTCATCGGAAGTACAGGTGCAAATCCTGTCAAAGCTAATATCACAGCTGGAAGTGGTAATGTTATAGTTACCAATGGTCCTGGGTCGGTGTCTCTTAATCTACCAACACTTACAGCAAACTCTTTCTTGTTTTCAGATCCAACCAGTCTTCTTACATCTACCGCAGCGGTAACCGATGGGCAACTCCTCATCGGAAGTACAGGCTCGTCACCCGTTGCGGCCAACTTATCTGCAGGAACTGGTATTTCCATTACTAATGGTGCCGGTACCATTCAAATCGCTACAAGCGGCGTTGTAACTTCAGTTACTGGAACAACTAATCAAATTACAGTTTCTCCTACTACGGGCGCTGTTGTCGTAAGTTTGCCTAGCGCTGTTACTATCGCGTCTACGCTTACAGTCTCCGGATTAACACCCAACGGTTTCTTATATCCCGGCGCTGCAGGAATCCTCACATCAACTGCGGCTGCGAC
>Ga0172372_10003331_pt1 | contig 23710 bp, 19 predicted proteins | sample LakKiv5m_2_FD_114544 | JGI IMG/M metagenome (GOLD analysis project Ga0172372, IMG submission 114544) | Freshwater microbial communities from Kabuno Bay, South-Kivu, Congo - kab_092012_9.5m | ecosystem: Environmental > Aquatic > Freshwater > Lake | place: Democratic Republic of the Congo...
GCGGATTCACAGGCCAAACTGCGCGCACTCGTGGTCCACCTCCTGACCTCCCCAGAGGCCCATTCACCCGCCTGAGCGCACCCACCTTTCAGCATTTTGTAACCCCGCCGTAAGCTGTCGGTACGCTATATTGACAGTGGGAGTCTGGTTATTTATTGCGGCCACATCCATGCGGGTGATGGCGTCGTTTCATATCAACACTAAAGGGGCAAGCATGTACCAACGTGCACTCATTTTTTTTGTGACTGTCGTCCTCCTCGTGGCTACCTTCGGCGTGCACGCGGTAGTAGCCCGCGATAGCGGCGACCGTTGTTTCAGCGAAACCGGCCAGTGTATTTCGGGAGCCATTCGCACGTACTGGGAGCAAAACGGCGGCCTGGCGGTTTTCGGCTTCCCCACGAGTGCGCCCACCTACGAAGTCGTCGAGGGCGTCCTGCTCACCGTGCAGTGGTTTGAGCGGGATCGTCTCGAAATCCAGGCCAACGGTCAGGTCACCACCGGACGCCTCGGCGTGCGTTTGCTCGAGCTGATTGGCACGCCCTGGCAAATGGGCACCACCAACACGGCGGCGGCTGACTGCCAGGTATTCGGTGAAACGGGGCATCAGGTGTGTGGGGCATTTGCGGTGTATTGGCGCAAAAACGGCGGTTTGCCACGCTTCGGCTTGCCGATTACCGGTGCGTACACCACGACCATCAACGGGCGGAGCTTGACGGTGCAGTACTTCGAGCGTCGGCGCTTTGAGCAACACGGTGAAAACACCGTGTTGCTCGGTTTGCTGGGCAACGAGGTGCGCACCCTTGCTCGTGGTGCATACACGACGCCGAATCACGACCCACGGGTCGATGCGGTGCAGGCGGCCGGCACTCGCTTGTATGCGGGCGGCAAAGCCTTCGAGGTGCGGGGGATCAACTACCTGCGCGTGAACGGGGCCGATCCAGTGAAATGCTGGAGCCTGCAATTCGGCGCCGATCCCAACTGTCCGTGGGACATCGCAGCCATGCGCCAAGACTTTACCCGACTCCACGCCTACGGCATCAACACCATTCGCATCTTCCTCAACTACTACGTGTTTGGTGGATCGGTGCCCATGTACGACGCCGATGGGAGCCCCAGCCTCGCACTCAGGCATCTGAGTGAATTCGTGCAGGTGGCCAACGAAGAGGGGTTGTACGTGATGCCCGTTTTATTGGCCAAATACCCGCAAACGCAGTTCGGCAGTGTGCACATGCCCGGTGCGTTTGAGCGCCACGTTCTGCCCATCGTGGATCATTTTGTGGGGCATCCGGGCATCGTGGCCTGGGACTTGTTCAACGAGCCCGATATTGGCAGCCCCATCGACCTGCGTTGTTGGGACTGGGACAACGCCAACTACAGCGGCTGTTTCCCGTTGGTCGTAGAGCGACAAATCTTTTTGGCGACCCTCGCCGATACCGTCAGAGCGCACGACCCCACTCATTTGCGCACCATTGCCATGGCATTCGCCAAGAGCCACGTTGAGCCACGCGAAGCGCCCTTGCGCATCGCCGACATGGTCGATTTCTACACGTTCCACTACTACGATGATTCGCCGTACGACAGCGGGCGCTACAAAAACCACTGGTACTACGGCCAAGGATTCCCGTTTGACCTGCATCGCTCAGTGCGTGAGTTGCACGCCATCGGGCAGTCCAAACCGATTGTAATCACCGAAATCGGCTTCCCCACCGATCCACGTGACGGCACACGCACGGTGAGCGAACTCCAGCGCGACCTGCAGCGTTCGCGTGACATCTTACGTCAATCTGATGTTGCTGGGCTGATGATTTGGCCCTTCCAAGACGACTATGCGCACATGCTAAGCAGTCTCTACCCGTAGTGCGGACGCCAAGCCCTCCGTTGCCTGCGCAACGGAGGGCTTTTTATCTCCAAGCACCATCCGCTCATTGCGATGGTATACTACCTACAACATCTGTCAGACAAGGGTTGGGCGTGCATCTCAAGCGACTCGAAATCCAAGGCTTCAAGACCTTTGCCAGCCGGACGCTCTTCGAGTTCCGGCCGGGGGTTTCTGCGATTATCGGCCCCAACGGCAGTGGCAAAAGCAACGTGGTCGACGCCATCCGCTGGGTGCTCGGCGAGCAGAGCTATTCCACGCTCCGCAGTCGCAAAGCCGAAGACCTCATCTTCGGCGGTGGCCCGCGCCGAGCGCCGGCCGGCTTTGCGGAAGTGTCGCTGACCATCGACAATAGCGATCGCACCCTGCCCCTAGCCTACGACACGGTCACCATTACACGGCGGAGCACGCGCTCCGGCGACCACGAATACTTCCTCAACCGCGCCAAAGTACGCCTGCGTGACATCCAAGAGGCCACCGCCGTGCTGGGCGGGTCATACACTATTATCAACCAAGGGTTGGTCGACAACGTGCTTGACCTGCGCCCCGAAGAGCGGCGCCGCCTGTTCGAAGATGCGGCCGACATTAGTGTGCACGAGCAACGGCGCAACGAAGCCATGCGCCGCCTCCGCGAAACCGACACCAACGTGCGTCGGAGCGAGGACATCATCGCTGAGCTGGAGCCCCGTCTGCGCAGTCTGCGGCGCCAAGCGAACGCCGCCAAGCAGTACCGTGACATCCGTCATGAGCTCGACGCCACCCAGATAGCGCTCCTCCGGCTCCAGCACGCCCACGCAATGACACAGCTCGCTGACAGCCAACGGGCCGATGCCCAGGCCCAGCTCCACGTCCAAACCCTGACTCACCAACGCCAAACGCTGGCAACCGCCATTGCGGCCGATCGTCAGCACATCCGTGATGTGCGTGAGCAAGTACGCGAAATCTACGCCGATGGCAGTCGGTTGCACGGGCGGGCCGAGGCGCTCCAACGGGCCATTGCGGTGGCCGATGAGCGCAGCAAAGCGGTCAGTGCCCGCACCCAAGAGTTCGAGGCCAGCCAACAAGAGGCCGAGCACCTCGTCAGCGTGGTCGAGGCCGAGCTGGTGACCCTGCGCCAGCGTCGTGACGAGCAACAACAACGCCGTGACGAGCAACAGCGCGCATTGGCGAGCATCGACGCCGAACGCGCTGGCTACCAAGAAAAACGCCGTCAGCTCCGGCAGGCGGTCGATGAAGCGCAACGAACCGAAGCACAGACACAGGCCGGCATGCGCGAGCGCCAACGCCAAATCGACCGCCTCGGTCAGTTGCGTGGTGACCTGCAACAGCACCAATTGGGCGAACACCAGCTGATTGAGCGGGCCCAACACCAAGCGGCCAGCCAGCGCACCACCCTGCAAGCGGCACAGAGTGCCTATGAGGCGCACCAGCACCACATCGAGCAACTCAACCAGCTCATCCAGGGGTTGCGCCAAGAGCTCGAGCAAGCGCGCACACTCCGTGCCAGCCGCGAAGAAGCGTTGACCGCAGCCCGCCGTGCTCACACCCAACTCGACTCACGCTACCAAGCGCTCCTGCAGATTCAGCGGAGCCACGGTGGCGTCGTGGCCGGCGTCAAAGCGGCCATGGAGTGGGCCAAACAACACGACGCTGATTTTGCCCTCGTCTCAAGCCTGATTCAAGTGCCCAACGAGATTGAACTCGCCATCGAAACCGCCTTGGGCGCCCGCTTGCAACACATCGTGACCGCACGCTGGGACCAGGCCGAAGCGGCCATCCAAGCCCTCAAAAAGGGCGGCCAGGGGCGCGCCACCTTTTTGCCACTCGACACTATCCGTACTGGTGGCGATCGCCGCACCGTGAGCAGTGGGGCCGGCATTATCGGCGTGGCCGCCGATTTGGTACGGGCCGAGGCCCGCTACGCCAGCGTCATCGACTACCTGCTGGCCCGCACCCTCGTGGTCGATGATTTGGCGGTGGCACGCCGTGAAATCAAACGCATCGGTGGTGGCTGGCAGATTGTGACGCTCGCAGGCGAACAAGTGAGTAGCGGAGGTGCGTTGACCGGCGGTGCCCAAGTTCGTGACGGAGGCACGCTCCGCCGCGAACGCGATATGCGCGAGCTCCCCGATCAGATTGCGCAAGCCAAAGCCGACATCGACCGCCAGACCGCCCTCGTGACGCAAAGCCAACAACAGATTGCCACGACCGAGCAACAGGTGCGCCAACACGAACAGAGCCGCCAGCAGGCCCAGAGCCAGCTGACGCCCCTGCGCCAAGGCGTCGATGCCGCCCAACGGGCACTCACCAAAGCCGAAGCCGATGTGGCCCTCGTTGAGCAACAGGCCAGCCAAGCCGGGAGCCGCCTCAGTGAGGCGAGTGACCAGATGCAACAACTCGAAAAAGAACTCCTCGAGTTGGCCAGCCAGCAACAGCGCCAACGCACCGCTCTCGACCAAGCCTACCGGGACGAACAACACCTGATTGAGCAGAGCTACGCCGACGAAGACCGCCGTGGCGCCACACAACAGCTACTGACGGAGGCCGAAGGTCAATTGCGGGGCACCATGGCCACCATCACGGCCAGCGAGCAACGCCTCGCCACGCTCCACCACACGCTGATGCAACGCCAAGCCCGGAGCGACGAGCTCGCCCGTGAACACGCAACCGTGACCCATGAGCGCCAACAACACCTCGACGAGTTGACTGTTGTGCAGCAAGAAATTCGGCACATCCAGAGCCGGATTGCTCCGCTAGAACAACAGCTAGCGACACTCGAACAACAGCTCCCCACCCAAGAAAAAGCCGAGCAAACCCTGCTCCAGCACCTGCGTGATGCCGAGGGCGAAGCGAGTCGTACCGCCTTGCACCTGCAACGGGCCAGTGATCGCCTCGACGTGCTCTTTGAGCGAGCAACCAGCGAGGGGTACGACCTAGCCGTGCTCAGCAAAAGCGATACCCCGGTGAGTGGCGATGAAAGCCAGCTCAATCAGCAACTCAGCCAGTTCCGCCAGCAACTCCAGCGCATTGGTCCGGTGAATCCGCTCGCACTCGAGGAGTTTGAAGAAGCCAACGAACGCCATGCATTCTTGACGGCGCAGGTCGGTGATTTGCGCGGTGCCGCCCAAAGCCTTACCGATTTAATTGCCGAGCTAGACGCGACCATGCGGGCCAACTTCGAGAGCACGTTTGGGGAGGTGGCCCGTGAATTTGCACTCACCTTCCAGATTATGTTTGGTGGCGGCAGTGCCAGTCTCGACCTCGTCAAACAAGGCGAAGGCGGCGCACTCGACGACATCGGCATCGAAATCACGGCCCGCCCGCCCGGCAAACGCCAACAAAACTTGGCACTGCTCTCCGGCGGTGAACGCTCACTGACAGCGGTCGCGCTGTTGTTCGCCATTCTCAAAGTAAAACCGACACCGTTTTGTGTGCTCGATGAGGTGGATGCCGCCCTCGACGAAGCCAACGTGGCCCGCTTCCGTGCCGCCTTGGCCGATTTACGCACGACCTCGCAGTTTGTGGTGGTGACGCACAACCGCGGCACCATTGAAATCGCGGATTCCATTTACGGCGTCTCCATGGGCGATGACAGCGCGTCACGGGTGTTGTCGTTGCGCCTCGATGAATTGGTCTTGCCCCACGAATCACCACGCTAGCGCCACCAAGGAGCAACAAGGAACCACCATGCCACACCTTTCTGAATTCCAAGCCGTTGTCTTTGACATGGACGGCACCCTCACGCCCAACATGCACCTGCATGCGCAGGCGTTTGACATTTTCATGCAAAAATACGGCATCCCACAGCCCTCCGCAGAGGTAGCAGCGAGTTTGTCGGGCAAACGCAACAGCGAAATTTTCCCGGTGCTCTTTGGGCGTGACCTCGACCCGGCCGAGTTGACACAGTACGCCGACGAAAAAGAAGCACTCTACCGCACCCTGATGGATCAAGTGCATCCCGTGGCCGGACTCGATGCGTTCTTGCAGCAACTCGATCAGCACGGCATCCGCTCGGCCATTGCCACCTCGGCGCCCCATGGCAACGTGGGACCCACACTCGCCCGGCTCCACCGCCCCAACTACTTTGCGGCGATTACGTTGGGTGCCGAAGTAGCCAACGGCAAACCGGCCCCCGATATCTTCATTGAAGCGGCCCGCCGGCTCCACGTGGCCCCAGCGCAGTGCATCGGCATCGAAGACAGTTTTGCTGGGTTGACCGCAGTGCGTGCCGCCGGCATGTACACGGTGGCCATCGCCACCACGCACACGGTGGCCGAGCTCGAACTCGCCCAGCCCGATGTGATTGTCAGCGATTATGTGGAGTTGCTGCGCTTCTTCGGCGCCTCAGCCTAGGAGCACCTCGCAGATGCGCATCGACCTACACATTCACACGGCGGCCCTGCCACATCATTCGAGTTGGACCCCGGCCGACCTTATACCCGCGGTGCAGGCCGCCGGTCTAGTGGCCTTTGCAGTCACCGATCACAACACGACCGCCGGCGTAGTGGCCATGCACCAAGCCGCTCAGGTGGCCGGCATCCCCTGTGTGGCCGGTTGTGAGGTCGACAGTAGTCACGCCGGCAAACTCTGGCATACCCTGATGTACGGCATTGACCCCAATCACCCGGCCGTCATCGCACTATGCGCCTCAGTGGATGCGCGCAACGTGGCTGACGCCAATCGGCTCCTCAGCGAGCTCCCGGCCGCAGGCTGGCAGATGCCCGATCTCCGCGCACAACTCGCCAAACAACCCAACGTGGCCGAAATCGCCACTGCCCTCGCTCAGCACAACCACCTCCCCGGGCGCATCGACGCCGACGACGAAGCGGCCGGCATGCGCTTCTTGTTGGCACGCCCCGGCTCGTACACGCCGCCGAGCGTCAGCGAAGTCATTGCGGTGGCGCACCAAGCCGGCGGCGTGGCCGTTTTGGCGCACCCAGGACGCTCAAAGGGGGTCTACGCCATCCCCGCAGATGCCAGCGACATCGCCAGCATGGTAGCATGTGGTCTCGACGGCATCGAGGTCTACTACCCGGCGCATAGCGCCGACCAAGTGGTTTTTTATGCGGACCAAGCACGTCACCACGGTCTCCTCGTGAGCGCCGGATCGGATTCGCATCATCCGCACCAGCCACTTGCGCAGTGGGATGCCACACCCGTCCTGCCGTTGTTGCGCCGTGTCGGCGCATGGCCACAGTAACGCATGGCGGGGTTTTGCTCATGCAGACGCCACAGGAGTGCGGTACAATAATGCGCAGAATTGCGAATGAGAAGGCTTTGGCATGCGACGCATCAGCGAATGGTTGAGTATCACTCTTTTGGGTCTCGTCATGCTCGTCAACGCCTGGCTCGTCGATGACGCCTATATCACCTTCCGGACCGTCGTCAATGCGGTCAACGGCAATGGTCTCGTGTGGAACATCGGCGAGCGGGTGCAGGTCTACACGCATCCCCTGTGGATGTTCCTGATTACGGGGTTGTACGCAGTCACTTCTGAACTTTTTTCAGTGTCATTGTTTTTTCGTGGGTGGTCAGTCTCGGCGCGTTTTTTGTGGCACGTCAGGTGGTGGCTCGGCACTGGTGGTCGCCCGTGTTGCTCGTCATCGCTCTGTTGGCCAGCAAAGCGGTGCTCGACTACACGTCGTCGGGGCTCGAAAACCCGCTCTCGTACCTGCTCGTGGCGTGGTTCATGTGGCGGTTGTTGCCACTCACTCCGCATACTACACTCACCGAACGCCAACTCGGCGAATTGTTTTTGGTGGCGTCGTTGAGTTGTTTCAACCGGAGCGACACCATTTTGCTCTACGTACCAGCGCTCCTATGGGCACTCTGGTTGGCTCGTCATCTGCCGTGGCCACGCATCATCGGGGTGGTGGCAGTGGCCACTCTGCCCGTCAGCGGATGGGTGCTGTTTTCCCTCATCTACTACGGATACCCGTTGCCCAATACCGCCTACGCCAAAGCGCTCTCTACCGATGTCGAGCTCTGGTGGAAATTACAAAAGGGCTGGCAGTACCAGTGGAATAGCATGCGCTGGGACACGGCAAGCCATCTCATGCTGATAGGAGCACTGTACTGGAGTATCACCCGCAAGCATTTCGGCGCAGTCGCGGTGTTAGCGGGTGCGCTCCTCTACCTGTTTTTCGTGTTCATCTCCGGTGCGACCGCGACGCACATGAGTGGACGTTTCTTGGCGGTGCCGTTGTTCATGGGGGTGGTCATCTTTGTCCGCCACGTCAACGGAGCTCGCCAAGCGCTCGCTATTGCTCTAGCCATCAGCGCATTCCTGTTGTGGAGCCCCGTGTCGGCCATCAAATTCGGCACACCGGCCTATGTGGGGTTCGACAACCGCGAAAGCCCCTACATCGACACCAAGTGGTTTGTCTACAACGAAGGAGCCGCGCTCCTCAACTGGCGCCCGGGCGTTGAGATGCCCAATCACCCGTGGTATCAATGGGGGCTCAACGAGCGACAATCGCCGCAACGCGTCTACATCGGCGCCACCGAGGCTGTGGTGCCCATCGGCTATGCGTGTTTTGCAGCCGGCCCCGACAAATTTTTCATCGATGTCGTCGGGCTCAGCGATCCGCTGTTGTCACGCCTCCCCGCGCAAACGGTCGCGTCGTTGCCCGGACATTTCCCACGACCGGTACCAGACGGCTACGTGGCCTCCATTGAGGCCAATCGCAATCTCATCGTGGATCCGTTCACACACACGTTGTATGACGCAATCCGGGTGATTACTCGCGACCCCATCTGGAGCTGGTCGCGGATGCGCACCATTGTGGCCATGAACGTCGGCGCCTACGAGCTCTACCGCACCATGTACGTGGAACAATCCGTCGAGCAAGGGCGCGTCAACAATCTCCTCGCCTACCGGGCGCGGTGAGGTACGCTTTGTACGTGCCAATGTTGGGGCTTGTCTGGACGGTTCCAAGACCGCTCTGCCGTATAATACGCACAGTCCGTCTCAAGCCCCAGAGGAGCCGCTACCGTGCGTGATGATATGGTGCAACACGGTCCTTTCCCCGTCGACCAAGACATCATCAACTACATTACCCGTGATAGGCGGGTCGGTGAGGTCTGCATGGTCCTGCAACGCCCCGATGGCCGGGTGTGGTGTGCCGCCAAGACCTTTTATATCAATCATACGGCGCGCCTGTTGACCGGCGGCGTGCATCCCGGCGAAGACATCCGTGCGGCGCTGTGCCGTGAAGTGGCCGAAGAAACCGGGCTGGCCATCCTCGCTGACACCTTGGTGTGCGGGGTCACCTACCAGAGCACCGTGCCCTTTCGCACCTGGGTCTTCCATTGTCGGGTCAGCGACGCGACTCCGGTGGCCCATGACCCCAGCGAGCGCATCCACCACTTCGAAGCCCTGCAACCCCGTGACCTGCTGACCCGGGCTCATCGCCTAGCGTCCCTGCCGCCAGTACATGGCGCCGACGTCGGCGGCACGTGGCGGGCGTGGGGTGAATTCCGCGCCCATACCCACCGCGTGGTGGCGGAATATTTGCTTCACGGTGGATAAACTGGCCGATTTATCCACATTTCATCCACATTTCCCCATAAAAACGGTGGATAACCCGTGGAAGAGTGGTGGAAGAAGGTTTCACGGTATAATACCGTCCAAAGCAATGTTCAAGTAGAGCGATCCGCCATGTTGCCACATCTTGCCACCCAAGCCGTACGCTACGACGCCACTAACCATCGTTTGCATGCATACACACGTAGCGGCGAAGCCTGCTGTTTCGAGACCCCGGCCGAGCTCACACAGGCCATCACCGACCAACGCCTCTACGCCGGCCACGCAGTGGCCATGGCGGGCATCCTGCTGGCACTCCACCACGGAGTCTCACCGGCGCACTACGACGGCGATCATGCCCTCCCGGCCACCCTACGCCAGACCCCGCCAGCACTCCTTGCGCAAGCGGTACACCAGCACCTACAACGGCTCGATCGCGCCCTTGAGCGCACCGCCCGCCTCACGTGCGAACTCCTGACGGACGACGACGTGGTCACCGTCGTTGATGCGGACGGGCTCCTGAGTACGGTCATACACCGCCTGCTCCAGCGTGAAGCCAGTGCTCCCCGAGTCGAGCTCCAGATGCAGACCGCTTGGGCGCCAACACCCACAACGACCGTGCTCCTATGGCACGCCCCCATTGCCAGCGACGGGCGCATCGATGCGCGCCTCCACCAGCACCTTAGTGACGTACACGCCCAGCATATCCTCGGCTACATCCTCGCCCCCCAAGGGCCATACACGGGAGCAGCGCCTGCCGATGCACTCCTCTGTGCGCACGCCGTGATTACCAGCCGTGGCATCTACCGTGCCGACCGCGTCAGTCGCTATTTGCAAGAAAGCGACCTCGGTGGCGACATGATCCCGCTCCAATAACTTGTTCCCTGCCCCTTTTTGATGTAAAATAGAACAAATGTTCTTATTTCATCAGAAAGGGAGGCGCCTATGCACACCCTCGACGCCCTCACCGCCACACAAATCGCTGCCGGCCCCAGCATTGATCGACCAGCGGCCGTGATTCGCGAGCTCATCGAGAACGCCATCGACGCCGGCGCGCACCACATCGACATCACCCTCCAAAACGGCACCATGACGGTCAGTGACGACGGGAGTGGTATGACGGCCGCGCAGATGACACAGGCATTTCAACGCCATACCACCAGCAAATTACACCAATACGCTGACATTTTTGCCCTCAACACCCTCGGCTTCCGTGGCGAAGCGCTGGCCGCCATTGCAGCGGTGGCTCGGGTGCAGTGCACGAGCCGGACTGCCACGGAGCCGGTTGCGCACGAGCTCCGCATTGCTGCCGGCGAAATCCACGACCTCAGCGCCTGTGCCCACTCCGTGGGCACCACGGTGCGGGTCGAGCGGTTGTTTTACACGGCACCACACCGCCGCCAGTTTTTACGGCAACCCCACTTTGAATTTCAGCACATCGCCGATCTCGTGCTCCGCTATGCCTTTATTTATCCCGAAATCGCCTTTCGGCTCTCAGATGGCGACCACATCCAACTCGTCAGCAGTGGCAGTGGCGATTTGGCGCACACCATGAGCGAACTATGGCAGACCACAGCCATGACCGCGGTCAGCGGCCACCTCAGCAACTATGCGGCGCACCTGTGTGGATTTGTGGTGGGCAGTAGCCACGCCCAGCCGCGCCGCCGCCATCAAGTGGTATCCATCAACCGCCGTCCGGTGCGCGTCAGTGGCATGCTGGCCCATCTCCTCGACGAGTTGGTTCCGCCCATCCGGCACCAACACGCGGCACTGGTGCTCCACTTCCAGATCCCGAGCCACGACCTCGACGTCAACGCTCACATCCACAAACACGAGCCCGAAGTGCGCTACCCGGGCGCAATCGCCAAATTACTCTACCAGGCGCTGGCAGGGGTGCCCGTGAGCGCCCACCACGCCAGCGCGGTCCCCCGCCTAGCACCACCCACCCTGCACGCCCTCGGCCGGTATGCCGCGTTGGTGGTCGCCAGCGGGCCGGACGGCATCTACGTCATCAATCCGGCTCGGCTCCTCGCTGACAGCACGTTGACACACCTGCCCAGCGGCGCGCTCCTCGTACCGCCGTTGCCCCTCTCCAAACAGGTGGCGCAGCGCTGGCAAGCGCACCACGAAGCGCTCGCACGCTACGGTTTTGGCATCGCATGGACGGATGCGGGCGCCAGCATCTATCGGTGCCCAGCGCCGCTCGTCGGCGAGCGCCTCGCAACCAGCGTGGCCAGTATCGGGCTCCGGTTACAACGGGGCGATACGGTGCTCGTGGCCTGTGCCGACTGCTGGAGCGAAGCCTGGCTCATCGAGCAATGGCGCCAACTCGCACAGCCGTGGGAGCCACGCTACTGCCACGTCCTCGGCATTCAACGCCTCAACCAAGTCTTCAAGATGCGCCAATAACGACCAAACGGGAGGGGGAGCGCTGCTCCCCCTCCCGTTTGGTGTATCAGCCTAGGTCGCAAGCACCTCGCGGATTGCCACCACCACGGCAACCAACAAAGCGCCGACGATGAGGAGTTCGATCAATCCGAATGCACTAAACCAGCGTCGCATTGGCCCCATCCTTCCTTGCCAAACGTTGTGCACATCGTACCACGAATTCACGCACCACGCCGGGAGTCGATGCTATTTGGTGCTATGATGGGAGGAGATTAGCATCTCACATGCGCCCAAAGGAGCCCCCATGCCCACCTACAAAGTCGGCGTTCAGCTACAAAACCAACACACGAGTTATGCCGAGTACGCCGACGCCATCCAGCGTGCCGAAGCAGCAGGTGTCGACTCTCTCTGGAACTGGGATCATTTTTTCCCGTTGTACGGCGACCCCGACGGCAACCATTTCGAGGGCTGGACACTGCTGACCGCCATGGCCACGCTCACCACCCGCGTCGAAATCGGTTGTTTGGTGCTCTGCAACAGCTACCGCAATCCGCGCTTGCTGGCCCACATGAGCAAAACCCTCGACCACATCAGCAACGGTCGCTACATTCTCGGCATCGGTGCGGGCTGGTTTGAGCGTGATTATGTGGAGTACGGCTACGAATTCGGCACCGCTGGCGATCGGTTGCGCGCCTTGGGGCACAACCTGCCCCTCTTTCGCGAGTACTGGGCCCAAGAAGTGCCCGCTCCGGTGCGCGACATTCCCATTTTGGTGGGTGGTGGCGGCGAAAAAGTCACCCTCAAGTTGACCGCACAATACGCCACCATGTGGAACGGCTTTGGACCGGCCGAAACCTATGCCCGCAAGAACGCCATCCTCACCGATTGGTGCCACCAAGTCGGGCGAAATCCGGCTGACATCGAACGCACCGTGTCGTTGGGGCCCGATCAACTCGACACCCTCGACGATTTGGCGGCCGCTGGTGCCACGCATTTCATCATGATGACCGGCCACCCCTATAGCCAAACAGCCATCGAGCAACTCGTGGCTTGGCGTGATGCCCGCAACGCCGGGTAGACCACAGAGTGGTCTGAGTATGGTACAGTATCGTTGGCACCCGCACCCAGCCCACAGGTGTACCGTCTATGATTGCCGTCTACGATAGTGGAATTGGCGGAATGAGCGTCTTGCGCGCCCTGCGTGCGCAAGACCCGCACAGCGACATGATCTATTTGGCCGATCAGGCCCGTTGCCCGTACGGTGAGCGTGATGCGGGCGACATCGAGCGCATTGCGCTCGGCTGTGCCCGCTGGTTAATCCACCAGGGCGCATCCCCCATCGTGGTGGCGTGCAACACGGCGAGCGCCATGGCACTCGACACATTGCGCCTCACCTTCGCACACGTGCCCTTCGTGGGCATGGTGCCGGCGGTCAAACCCGCGGTCGCACTCACACAAAGCGGGGTCGTTGGGGTCATGGCCACCGCCGCCACGCTCAAAGGGCGCCTGCTCCGTGACGTGACTGCGCGCTATGCGCAACAGACCACCGTGGTCGGACAGGCGTGTCACGGACTCGTCGATTTTGTGGAGGCTGGCGACCTCGATTCGCCGGCCCTCAAAGCGCGTATTCACGAGCACCTCGAGCCCTTGCTCGTGGCCGGCGCCGACGTCATCGTACTCGGATGCACCCATTACCCGTTTTTGCAGGCTGCCATCCAAGCAGCCGCCCCCCATGTCACACTCATTGATCCGGCACCGGCCGTGGCTCGTCAGGCCCTCGCAGTGGCCGAGCACGGTGCAACACGGTCTGCGCGCACTTCCCCCGGACAGACGTTGTATTTCACCACTGGTTCGGCCGATTATTTTGCCTGGCAACTCCAGGCCCTCGGACTCCCAGAGGGCCCAGTCCAGAGCGTTCCCCTGGAGGAACTACTATGACCAACGACGTCATCGGACTCCTCGTCTCCTACGTGTACGCCGGCGCTTTGCTCATCATCGGCGAGGTCCTGCATCGCTACGCTCACATTCCCAACGACATCACGCGCAAAATCGTCCACATTGGTGCGGGCATGTGGATTTTCGGGGTGCTCAGTTTGTTCGGGAGTTGGCAGATGGGAGTCATCCCCTTTGCGTCATTTATTGGCCTCAATTACTTTTTTTATCGTGCCAAAATTTTCCGCGGCATCGACAGCGACACTGCCAGTCTCGGCACCGTCTACTTCGCCATCGCCATCACGTTGCTGAGCATTGCCCTCTGGCGCCCTGCTGGGCCCATCGACCATGCCCCCGCACTGGTGGCCGGCGTCATGACGATGACGTGGGGAGATGCCCTCGCCGCCCTCATCGGCAAGCACTACGGCACGCACCGCTATACCATCAACGGCGGCACACGGAGCTACGAGGGCAGTGCGGTCATGTTTGTGGTCTCTCTGGTGGTCATCTTTTTGACGCTGACCCAATTGCCAGGATCGTCGCTCACCCCCTACGCCGACATCCCCAGCACCACGGCAGTCGTCATCGCTAGCTTCGCCGGCGCCGCAGTCGCAACCGTGGTCGAAGCACTGTCGCCACACGGCACCGACAACCTGACCGTGCCCATCTGTGTCACCTTGGTGGCACTTATCGCCGGCTAGCCGTTAGCGATTATTGGCCACCCCCCATTTGAGCAACGCAATGCCCGTAAACCCGATGACCACTAGGCCAGCGAACAACACGTTGAAGCCGTAGAGCTCTGCGATGCCGCCCGCTGTCAATGAGGCCAACAACAACAACGGCGCATTGAACACGTTGGACACCGCAATGTAGCTCGCGCGTTGGTCGGTGCTCGCAAAACTAAACACCAAGGCCGAGTTGGCCGGCATGTTGCCCCCCATGGCGATGCCCCCCAGTGCAAACATGGGGAAATACCAGCTCGCATCCACCGCAAACCACGGCAACACCAAAATCAACAGCCCGAAGGTGCTACCCAGAATAATCACGCGCCGCCGCCCCCAGCGGTCGGCCAGTGTGCCCAGCCCGATGTTGCCGATCGTCTGTGCGATCATCAGCACCACCGTGAACAAACCGACCGTGCTCCCGTCCACCTTGAATTGCACCAGCGCCGAGGCGGTCACAAAACTATGCCCGATCATCCCCACCGAGATACACGCGTAGGCGATGATGTAGCGCAAAAAGGCCGGGTCGTTGCGGAGGAGGGCGGGCATGTCGCGGATCAGCGCCCAAAAGGGCTGCTTGGGTTGTGGCGGGATGGCCGGCTCGACACTGAACGCCAAAAACACATATGCTACGGCCATCAACGCAAAACAAGTCAGCGACAGGAGACCGATGTTGTATGGAAACGCATATGCGGGAATCAGCGTGTATGTGCCGATGACCAGCGGCTGATTGGCGAGTACCCGGGTCGCAATGGCCGCGCCAGCGATGCCCAGCAAACTGCCCACACCGAATTGCACCCCGAAAAAGGTGCCCCACATGCGCTCCGGGATGATGCGACTGATGAAATCGTTCCACGGCACGCCGTTGAAACCGGCACTAAACATGAAAATAGCGTAGAGGCTGAAAAAATAGACCAACGTGGTCGTAGGATCAAACGTATTGCCCGAAAACAGCCACAACCCCAAGATGAGCCACGGGATACGCTCAAAAAACGTCAACGTCATGATGAGTGGTTTGCGCCGCCACAAGTGCGCAATCAACGGCGCCATGAACAACCCCGGCAACAGCCAACCCGTGTTGGCGATAGCCGGAATCAGCCCCTGGACCCATTTTTCTTGGGAATACTGTTGCACGATGTAGGGCAGCACGGTCATGCTAGACATCATGTGCATGCCCAACATGAAGAGTCCACCCTCGACCACATTCAAAATAAAGTTGCGCCGCGCGTATTTCGATACAAAGGCTTCGGTCGTCTCTGGTAACGGCATGGTATTTGGCGTACTGGTCATTCTGCGATATCCACTTTCCGCTGTGCGTTTGGCAACGCCACTTTCATCATCATCACCACACTCCCAATAACCCCACACAACGCCAAGGCCACAAACAACGCGGAATACCCGTATGCACCCGCCAGCCACCCCGCCAACAGCGGGGAAATCGCCGAAATAGGCACATTAAACGTATTGGCCGTGGCGATGTACATCGGCCGAGTGTCGGTACTCGCAAAGTTCATCACCATGGTGAAACCCGCCAGCTGATACCCGCCCATGGCTATCCCACCACACACAAACACCGGATAAAACCACCATTCGGTGGGCGCCAACCACGCCAACGGCAACGATAACGCTGCCACGAATCCCGCAAACACGAGCACCTGCTTGTGTCCCCAGCGATCGGCCAAAGCCCCCAGCCCGAAGTTGCCGATGGCTTGCGCCGCCAAAAGCACCACCGTGAACATGCCCACCGTGCTCCCGTCAGATTGAAACTTGGCCAAAGCCGCGGCTGTCACAAAACTATGCCCGAGAATGCCCAACGACATGCCCGTACGTGCCAACAGGTAAATCGTAAACACACGATCGTTGCGGAGCAACTGTGGCATGTCGCGCAATACGGCCCAAATCGGTTGCTTGGCCTGCGGCGGAATGCGCGGCTCCACCGTGAGCATCAAAAACAGGTACGACACCATCATGCAGCCAAAACAGACCAGCGACAACATGCCGATGTTGTAGGGGAAAGGATGACTATCGGCGAACACTACCCCCGCTATCTGTAAGGGCTTTTGTGCCAGCACCTGCGTTGCCACGGCAGCCCCCGCTACACCGAGCAGACTACCAAGACCACTCTGAAACCCAAAGAAAGTGCCCCATCGTTGCTCAGGAATGACTCGCCCGATGAAGTCCTGCCACGGGATGGAGGTAGCACCCGCGCTGAACATGTGCATCGCATACAGACCGAAAAAAACCGCCAGCGTGGTCGATGCATCGAAACGGTTGCCACCGATCAACCACAACCCGATAATCAGCCACGGCAACCGCTCCAAAAACGTGCCTACCATGAAGACCGGTTTGCGTCGCCATAGATGCGCAATCAACGGCGCCACGAAGAGCCCAGGCAGCAACCATCCTGTGTTGACGATGGCCGGAATCAACCCTTGGAGCCACTGCTCTTGCGAGTACTGCTCAACGAAGTATGGGAGCACCGTGAATCGCGACACCATGCTAATCCCGAACATGAACAAACCGCCCTCGATGACGTTCAACCAAAAATTGCGCCGCGCATGGCGTGCCACAAACGCTGCCGTGGCATCAGTCATGGAATCCTCGTGTTCTACTGGGCATCCCCGTTTTTGACAGAGCCGGTCCATTCGGGTATGCTACATCTTGTGAACTTCTTCGCAAACTTGTACGGGCCATCATGCGTCCTACCGATACGACACAGCACCAATATTTAGAACGCATCGACGCCCTCATCACGGCCCGCATGGCGCCACATGCCCAGCAAATCGCTACCGAAGCGCTCCACAGCCGTGCCGTTGCATTGCCACGCACGACCATGGCGCAACTGCTGTTTGCTGCCGCTCACACCGGTACCTTCGACCAAACCGCATACCACGCAGCGGCGGCCATCGAGCTAATCCGTGCGGGTGCAGCCATGCATCGCCGCCTCTTTAGTAGCAACGCACACGCCGACCACCGGCCACAATCACCGCTTCATGGGCCGACCCTGATGCTCGGCGATTATTTCTTCGCATTAGCGGCCACCGAAATGGCCGTAGCTCCGCATAGCCTTATTATCGCAGACTACTCGGATTGTGTCATGCGACTTGCTGAGGCATTTTTGAGTCCTACCCCACTCGACAGTGCTGATTTGATCCAACACGTGCTTGCGCATGTCGACCTCGTGGAGGGGCGCATCTGCACGAGTGCCCTGCGTGCTGGCCTCATCTGCGCTCAGCAAAGCTTGGCACCAGAGCTCGTGACTGCGCTTGGTCAAGCGTGTGCCCAAGTAATTGCGCTCCACGTCCACGCCCAACAAAGCGAAGATCCTTTCGACACCCTCGATCGTGGCACGGTCATTTTGCCCGTGGCGTACGCCATGCTCGCTGATAGCACGGCCACCCTACAGGCCATTGCACAACACGACAGTGTGGCGTTGACCCAGCTGATTCAGCACCACGAGGGCGTCGCACACACCCGTGCCACGCAACAACGCATTTTCGCGGACGCCCAACAACTCATCGATCAGTTGCCCTTTGTGGTGCTTCGTGAGCGTCTTTTTGCACTTCTCCAGCCCTTTAGTACGCCCAATTAAGCCACACATACCACCCCAGCATCACCCCAAGCAGGCTCCAGTGCACCCACACGGGCGGCGTCCAGGTGGGCTGTGTGCGCAACCAACCCCAACACACCAGCAACGTGATGGGCATGAGCAGACCCTCGAGCCACCAAATACCCCACGGTGATCCCACTACGGCCACCAAAATGAGGGCCACACTCAGCACCACCATGCGCTGGGGGAGAGTGGTACGCGGCCATGTGAGCACCACCATCAGCCACGCCAACACCTGCAAGCCCCAAGTCACCCATCCCCCCGTGGCACTCGCAACGAGACACGCGCCAGCCCGGGTCAGCACCAGCGACTGGCAACTCCACGCCAGCCACGTCAGTGCCACTCCCCACCACCAGCCCGCCCAACCTGGCTGCGGTGGCGCCGTCGCCACCACCGCCACCAGCAACAGCCACAGGGCGTCGATTTCGCCGAGACGCACTGCTCCCCAGACCGGGATAAACAACAACACACTCCACGCCGCCCACACGCGCCACCGTGCTACCGCTGGCCAGCCAAGCGCCGGCGCCGTGGTCAACGCCACGAGCCATACCAACGCGGTCGGGTAGAGCACGATGCGGCTCCACGCATAAATCACGGCCATCAAGCTAGCCAGCATCGTTGTTGCCCTCCTCAGTTGGCCATTGTTGGATGACTGCCCATGCGAGCACGACCAACCAAACGATGCTGGCAAGGGGGATGCCGGCCACCACCTGCTGATTGGCGGCACGCACCCACCACAGCGCAGTCACATCGCCAAACGGTGTCAACGCTGGTTGCAAGCGGGCCACTCCGGCCAGATTGGGAGCCGCCCACCACCACAGCAATACCGGGACTACGACACGCACCTCGCGGAAGGTGATGCGTGATGCGTGCATGAGCATGGGCCGTAGGGTCAATACGACGCCCCAGATGCTCCCAGCGGCTACCGTGGCCGCTGCCACACCCCACCATGTCACTGCGGCTAGTACGGCGTGGTAGGGCAACTGTGCCACCGCAAGCGCCCACGGCGCCACAACGAGCCCGGGAGCCGTCATGCTCCACAACAAGGCGCCCGCAAGTGCCATCCAGCCGGGCGCCGTGCGTTGCTGGTGGAGCAACCAGATGGTTAGACCGCCAAATACCGTCATCATGATGACGTCGAGGTACAACGGCGGCGCTTGCTGCGCCATCAACACCAGCAATGGAACATACCAACGTAGCGCATCGCGCTGAGACGCATACCAAATCGCCCCTAGACTGGCCAGCGCACAGACACTCCAGCCCAGATACGCCGGCGTGGGCCACAACGGCGCACTCAACACACACACCAGCACCAGCCGTTGCCACCAGGGGTGGCGTGACCAGAGCGGAGCCAACGGCGCCCATGGCACAGGCAGTGTGGCGAGTACCACGGCCAGCGTATTGCGCCGACTCGGCAAACGTCCATACCAGAGCTGTGCCAACAAACTACTTGCGACCACGGCGGTCACGCCGAGGAGCGGCACGAAGGTGGTGGCCACACCAATCCCCATGAACCACCAATGCAACCAGGTGGGGCGCTGGGTTGTATGCATGTGCCTGCTCCTTCATAGCAATACCCCCCACATCACGGTCGTCGCCGAGTGTGGGGGGTACGGTGTCAAACTCCAACTATGCGCCGACTGGCTCGTTTTGTGAAGCCAAATTGCGCAACACGTAGTGCAAAATGCCACCGTTGCGGTAGTAGGCCAACTCACCGTCCGAGTTGATGCGCACCTTCACGGTGAAGCGGGTCTGCTGACCGTCGCGGGTTGCGACCACCGGCAAATCTTGCCCGGGTTGCAACGATTCGATGCCTTCGATGTCGAAGGTCTCTTGCCCCGTGAGCCCGAGTGACTGCCAGTTTTGTCCGTCCACAAACGTCAGCGGCAACACGCCCATGCCGACCAAGTTGGAGCGATGAATGCGCTCGAAACTCTCCGCAATCACCGCACGCACCCCCAACAAGAAGGTGCCCTTGGCGGCCCAGTCACGCGAAGATCCCATGCCGTATTCTTTGCCGGCCAGCACCACGAGTGGCGTCTGCGTCTGCTCGTACTGCATGGCCGCGTCGTAGATTGACTGTTGCGCGCCACTGGGCACGTGGACCGTGTAGCCACCCTCGACCCCAGGCACCATGGCGTTTTTGAGGCGAATATTGGCAAACGTGCCCCGCATCATCACCTCGTGGTTGCCACGCCGGGCTCCGTAGGAGTTGAAGTCTTCTTTCTTCACGCCGTGTGCCATCAGGTACTGCCCCGCCGGCGAATTGGTGGGGATGTCGCCTGCTGGCGAAATATGGTCGGTGGTAACGTTGTCACCGAGCAACGCCAAAGCGTGAGCGCCCTTGATGGAGCGCAACGCAGGCACTTCTTTGGTCATCCCCACGAAGTAGGGCGGGTTCTGGATGTAGGTCGAGTTGGTATCCCACGTGTAGAGGGCCCCCTCGGGCACCGGCAACTTGTTCCAGATGTCGTTGCCCGTAAACACGTTGCCGTACTGCGCGCGGAAAAGATCCGCGTTCAAGGCTGCGTTGAGAGCCGCCTGGATTTCCGCCTCGCTGGGCCAAATGTCGGCCAAGTAGACCGGTTGCCCATCGCTCCCCACGCCGAGTGGCTCGTGGTTGACATCGATATCCACCGTGCCAGCAATGGCGAAGGCCACCACCAACGGCGGTGACGCCAAGTAGTTGGCCTTGACGATGGGGTGGATGCGCCCTTCGAAATTGCGGTTGCCGCTCAACACGGCACTTACCACCAAGTCCTTGGCGGCCGCAGAAACTTCGTCGGCTACCGGACCCGAATTGCCGATACAGGTGGTACAGCCGTAGCCGATCACGTTGAAACCGAGCTGATCGAGGTAGCGCTGCACATCGGCCTTGTTCAGGTATTCACTCACGACACGTGAGCCCGGCGCCAACGACGTCTTCACGTATGGAGCACGCTTCAGACCTTTGGCGACGGCCTTTTTCGCCAACAACCCAGCCGCCATCATCACTGACGGGTTGGACGTATTGGTGCACGAAGTAATCGCAGCAATCACGGTGGCGCCATGGGTCATGCTGGTAGCCTGACCATCGACGCTGAACGCCACCTGCGCATCCGCGTACGTATCGCTCCGCGATCCCTGGTTGACCTGGGCGGCAGACACCGTCTTGCCAAATACCTTGCTCATGGCGTCGTTGAATGACTGCTTGAGACCGGTGAGTGCCACGCGGTCTTGGGGCCGCCGTGGTCCCGCCATGCTTGGCTCAATGCTCGCCAAGTCTAGCTCCAACAACGAATTGAACTGGGGAATGGGCATCCCGTCGACGCGGTACATGCCCTGGGCTTTGGCATAGGCCTCGACCAACGCAACAACGTCGTCGGGGCGACCCGTGCCCCGCAAGTAGTTCAGGGTCTCCGCATCGATGGGGAAAAAGCCACAAGTGGCGCCGTATTCAGGTGCCATGTTGGCGATGGTGGCACGGTCGGCCAAGCTCAACCCGCTCAAACCGTCACCACAAAATTCCACAAATTTGTCGACCACCCCGTGTTTGCGCAACAGCTCGGTCACGCGCAACACCAAATCGGTGGCGGTTGCACCCGCACGGAGCCGGCCCGACAAGCGCACGCCGACGACCTCGGGGGTCAACATGGCCAGCGGCTGGCCCAACAAAACCGCCTCGGCCTCAATGCCACCCACGCCCCATCCCAGCACACCGAGACCATTGATCATGGTGGTATGGCTGTCGGTGCCGACCAGACTGTCGGGCATGGCCACAACTTCACCGTCGATGTCTTTGGTGAGCACGCCTTGCGCCAAGTACTCGAGGTTGACTTGGTGACAAATCCCGGTCATGGGGGGCACCACGCTAAAGTTGCTGAAGCTCTGTTGGCCCCAGCGCAAAAATTCATAGCGCTCGCGATTTCGACTGAATTCCAAATCGGCATTCAATTGGAGCGCCATGCCGTGCCCGAACGCATCGACTTGCACCGAGTGATCGATGACCAAATCGGCTTGCGCCAACGGATTGATGCGCGCTGGGTCACCACCCAGCTTTTGCATGGCGTCACGCATGGCAGCCAGGTCGACTACCGCTGGTACACCGGTGAAGTCTTGCATGAGTACGCGCGCCGGCTTAAAGGCGACCTCGCGTGAGCCAGCGCTCGCAGGTGTCCATTTGGCGAGTGCGGCCACATCGTCGCTACTCGTAAATCCATCGCCTACATTGCGCAACAAGGCCTCAAGCACGACCTTGACAGAGAAAGGCAACGTTTGCAAATCGACACCTTGCACCGCGTTAAGCGCATCAAGCCGATACATGACGTACTGCTTGCTCCCGACCTTCAACGGTGCTTTTGCTTGAAACACATCGTTTAGTGCATCACTCATCTGCCCAAAACCTTTCTTCCTCTACCGGGTACATACCACACCGGCAGCATAACTGGCTCCATTATAAAGCCAAATCATGCTACCGGTGCATCGCCTGCCCATGTGGTGTCCACGCAATTTATGCGAAACGCACCGTAATCGGTGCCAAATCAAGCCCAGACACTTCGGCACGAATGACATCGCCGGCCACAATCGCCGGCGGCGGCGTCAACGTGCCACTACTGATGATTTCACCAGCCCCGAGTGGCGCAAATTGCGGTTGATTGGCAACCACGACTGCAAGTGCGGCGAGTGCTCGTGCGGGATTCCCCAACACAATCGCCCCACTGCCCTCACCAGCCACCACGTCGTTTTTGTAGATTTTGGCGCTCACGCTCCCCAGAGCAGCCACCAATTCGGGCAACGAATCCGTGGCGTGGATGGGACGCTTTGCACCAACAAACAACGCCCGATGCAACCCGAAGGCCGTGACCGCATCAACCCCCTTGAACTGCCAATCTGGGTAGGGACACGAGACCACCTCGAAGCCGAGTGCAATCCACTCCACCGCTTCCAGCGCCTTGACCGGGTCAACCACACCGAGGACACCCGCTTTCAAACCAAACATGATCTCCGGTTCAATTTTGGGTTGCACGGCACCGCGCAAATCGTGCGTGACCGTGCCACTGACCGCATCAAACACGGTGGTGTCGTAGACGTATCCCCACACCGGCGTATTCAGCCCCATGCTCGGCCATGCCACCGGGTTAGTGAAACCGATTTTGCGCCCGACCGGTGTGGCCCCACTTGCACGAATCGCCTCGAAATGGAGCTGCGCCACCGCATAGGCGTCGGTCAACGTGTAGTGTGGGTCCGCCGAAGGCAGAGAGGTCAGTTGTGCTTCTGCTCGTGCCACACTCAACCGCTCTGCAATAGCCCGATGATCCATGTGCGCCGTCCCTTTCATTGCCTGCGTCCTACTCATCCCCTAGGGAAATCGTTCCTACGTCGCCATTGTACCGTATGGGCAGTAAACTCACCACTCCACGGTGATGCGGTGCGAGAGTTGTGGCGCATTGAGCACCACATAGCGGGTTTTGCCACTGTCAACTATGCTGGGGTTCGTTTGGAGCACCCCGTCAATCTCTACACGCATTTGCTCCGGTGCTTCCGCAGGCAACGGCAGGAGTAATTTCAACTGTGTGCCACTACCGGTCATCTGGAACGTGATGCGCCGGTCGCTCCGTTGCCACTGATAGGCCACATACCCGTCCGAGGCCGCTGATCGTGCTACTATATAGGCCGAA
>Ga0172372_10003332_pt1 | contig 23708 bp, 17 predicted proteins | sample LakKiv5m_2_FD_114544 | JGI IMG/M metagenome (GOLD analysis project Ga0172372, IMG submission 114544) | Freshwater microbial communities from Kabuno Bay, South-Kivu, Congo - kab_092012_9.5m | ecosystem: Environmental > Aquatic > Freshwater > Lake | place: Democratic Republic of the Congo...
CCTGCGGGCCGGGGATTTCTTACGAAATCCCTTCTCATCCCACCGAACGCCAAATCGTTGGCGTTCTCCCCTTCACTACGCTTCGCTTGTTGCGGGGGTGGGATTCCCCTGCGGGCCGGGGATTTCTTACGAAATCCCTTCTCATCCCACCGAACGCCAAATCGTTGGCGTTCTCCCCTTCACTACGCTTCGCTTGTTGCGGGGGTGGGATTCGAACCCACGACCTCCTGGTTATGAGCCAGACGAGCTGCCAGACTGCTCTACCCCGCTATATATGCGTGTGCCGCCAAAGACGACAGTGTGGGCGATCCAAGATTCGAACTTGGGACCTCGTCATTATCAGTGACGCGCTCTAACCAACTGAGCTAATCGCCCGACGAATCGGCTCGAAATACGAAGAGCACACCCTCGAAAAACGAGGTCCCTTCGAGAATAGCACGGTTCCAGAAAAGAATCAAGGGGAGCCGCATGAATCACGAATAAAGAATCACGAATCAGGCAAAAACACTCCTTTCCGACGCCCTTTACCTCACCAAAGCCCCGACGAAAGCGGACTGCTTTTCATTTTTCATTTTTCATTTTGAACTTTTTTTGGCAGATATCCGCGAGGACGCATTTCCCGCATTTCGGATTCCGGGGCGAACAGACCGCCCGACCATGCGTGATGAGATATTCGTTCACAACCAGGTAATCCTTCCTCGGGAAAAGAGCCCCAAGCTCGCGCGACATCTTCTCGGGAGTATTCGCCTCCGACCAGCCGAGTCGTGACGCGAGCCGGAAGACATGCGTGTCAACGGCAAGCCCTTCCATCTTTCCGAACGCCTTGGCGAGCACGATATAGGCCGTCTTGTTCGAGATGCCCGGAAGCAAGAGGAGGCCTTCGAGCGTATCCGGAACCTCCCCGCCGTACCGCTCGACCAGCACTTTTCCCATACCGCGGAGATTCTTCGCCTTGTTGCGAAAGAAACCGGTCGAATAGATCCCCTTCTCCAAGACACCCTGATCCGCCTCGGCATAGTCACCCGCCGTCTTGTACTTCTTGAACAGCTCACGCGTGACCATATTCACCCGCTCGTCCGTACACTGTGCCGAAAGGGCCGTCCCAACGACCAACTCAAGCGGGTTCGACCATTCCACGAACGGTCCCGTCACCGGATATGTCTTCCGAAGCCGTTTCAACGCCTCCCGTGCGAGCTTCTTTTTTGTCTCGACATTCATAAGAGCGGACCCTGCCGGATTCGAACCCCGCCTCTTCCGAGAGGCGGGACAGGCCGGTGACCTCCGGGAAACATTGTCCCGATGGATTATGGTGGACCCTACCGGATTCGAACCGGTGACCTCCGAGGAACATTGTCCCGGCAAATCTTGTGGACCGTGCCGGATTCGAACCGGCGACCTCCGCATTGCAAATGCGGCGCTCTAACCAACTGAGCTAACGGCCCATAAACATAATCATGAGCTGAAACACGGAATGTCAATGAACTTATAACTCCTTCGCCGGTCCACAATGATTTTCCGAGGATTCTCGATTTCTTTTTGCTATGTATTCTTCGACCTTACTCCTCCTTTTCCATGATTTCAACTGTCGTTCTCTTACAGTTGCCTCTGATCTTGTTTGAAAAGTCTCGCTCGCCATCAGCTCCCACGGCGCGAACACCTTAGTCGACCTCACCGCTCCGCTGTTATGTTGCTTCAGCCTGACGTCGATATTCTCACAGCTACCGATATAATACCTGCCATTACTCATCGAGCAGAGCACGTAGCAATGATACATAGCAAAAGAAATCGGAACAAATGCGGCGCTCTAACCAACCCCGCCTGCAACGTTGAATGCGTAGCACTGCGGGCAGGTGAGCTAAGGGCCCAATACTAGGGAAACTAACAACTCACAACGAACAACTTACAACTCAGGGAATGCCGACTCATAATCTTACCCAATCCTAGCGAAAGGCGCGGGATTTGTCTATGATGAAAGAAACTGACAACCCACAACTCATAACTGGCAACAAAACGGATTACCGTTTATATCTTCTTATGATGCCGGGTTATAAGTTATCGTCAATTGTAAGTGATTTGTTTCGAAAATGAGTTGTCCGTCGTAAATGGCAAGTTGCTTGCTGTAAGTTGTCAGTCATAAGTTGTAAGTTGAATAGAATGGAACATTCTATTTATTGGCATTGCTTCCGGAAAATCCCCGGGATCGGACAGACAAGGCTCCGCTCGCTCATGGCGTCTTTCGCGACCGGCGAGGAGGCATGGCACGCCGATATCCCGTCCCTGAAGCGGACCGGAATGTCCGAAGACACGATGCACGCGATTCTCTCCGGCCGGAATACGCTCGATCCCGTACGGGAATCGGAATCGCTTGCGCGTGACGGGATCCGGATCTTCCTCTCGTCCGACGACGGATTCCCTTCACTCCTCCGCGAAGCGCCGTTCCCGATATCCCTCTTATATGTACGCGGTACCTTCGACGATTGGAACCGCCCCGCGGTCGCCATCGTCGGATCGCGCCGGCACACCGCATATGGCCGACAGGCCGCGGAACGGATCGCCGAGGATCTGTCGCGTGCCGGCATCATCGTCGTATCCGGCCTCGCCTACGGCATCGACTCGGTCGCACACGGCGCGACACTCCGGACGGACGGAGCCACGATCGCCGTCCTGGGCGACGGACTCGACGACGCCTCCATCCATCCCAAGGACCACCTTCCCCTCGCGAAACGCGTCATGGAATCGGGAGCGCTCCTTTCGGAATACCCGCCGGGCACCGCGGCCGGACGGGGGACATTTCCCGCACGCAACCGGATCATCGCCGCACTCTCACTCGGCGTAGTCGTCGTGGAAGCCGCCGAAAAAAGCGGCTCCCTCATCACCGCCCTCCACGCCCTCGAATGCGGCCGAGAAGTGTTTTCCGTTCCCGGCTCGATCTTCTCCCCCGCATCGACCGGCACACACCGACTCATCCGCGACGGGGCTAAGCTCGTCCGCGGCATCGGCGACATCCTCGAGGAACTCCCGCTCCGCGAAACCGGGACGCCGTCGACGGCGACAGGAAAATCGGAACCGAAACCGATACCGGGAAACCTTCCCGAAGAAGAACGGAAAGTCCTTTCCATCCTCTCGCACGAAGCGATGCAAGTTGACGAAATCATCAAATCGTCGCATCTTGAAACAAGCGTCGCCGGCTCCGCCCTTACGATGCTCGAGCTGAAAGGCCTCGTGAAAAACATCGGCGGAATGAACTACATACGATACTAACCAAAAACTGACAACGAACAACTCACGACTGTATTCAGCCAGATTTGTCAGGGAGATGTTACTGTTGTAAGTTGTCAGTTGTAAGTTATAAGTTCGAGAATCATGCCCCTCCTCATCGTCGAGTCCCCATCGAAGGCCAAGACCATCGGCAAGTACCTCGGAAAGGACTATACGGTCGTCGCGTCCGTCGGTCATGTCCGCGATCTTCCCAAATCCAACAAGAACGCCATCGACATCGAGGGAGGATTCGTGGCGAAGTATCAGACGATTCCCGGAAAGGAAAGCGTTATCGGCAGCATCAGAAGCCTCGCGAAAAAAAGCGACGATATCCTGCTCGCGACCGACCCCGACCGCGAAGGCGAGGCGATCGCCTGGCACCTCGTGGAAGCCTGCGGCCTGAAGGATCCGAAACGCGTACTCTTCCATGAGATCACCGAGGCCGGAATAAAGGAAGCACTCAAGAACCCGAGACTCATCGACCAGAACCTCCGCCGGGCGCAGGAGGCCCGACGCGTCCTCGACCGGCTCGTCGGCTACGACCTGTCCGGACTCATCTGGAAGAAGGTCCGGTACGGACTCTCCGCGGGCCGCGTCCAGTCCCCCGCGCTCCACATCATCGCGGAACGCGAACGCGAGATAGGCGCGTTCATCCCCGAAACCTTCTGGAGACTCTCCGGAACATTCCTCACGGAAAAGAAGGAAGTCCTCGAGCTCCTCTGCTCCGAGGAACCCCGCGAACGGGAACGGACCGACGAGATCCTTTCGATCGCCCGAGCCAAAGACTGGGAAGTCGTCGAAGTGAAAGAGACCGAGGTCGTCCGGAACCCTCTCCCGCCGTTCACCACCTCGACCCTGCAACAGACGGCGAGCTCGCGTCTCGGGTTCTCCCCGAGCAATACGATGCGTCTCGCGCAGAGACTCTACGAGGCGGGACACATCACCTATATGCGTACCGACAGCGTCGCCCTTTCCGAAGAGGCGATCGGACATATCGCGGCCGCGGTGAAATCCGCCTTCGGCGACGAGGCGCTCATGATCCGCCGGTTCAAGACCAAATCCAAGAACGCCCAGGAGGCACACGAAGCCATCCGGCCGACCTCCTTCGGCAAGCTTCCGAAGCTTCCCGACGACCAGCTGAAACTCTACCGGCTCATCCGCACCCGTACGATGGCCTCGCAGATGAAGCCGGCCGAACTCCTTCGGACCAAGGTCTCCGCGAACACGACCGATCGCGCCCTCCCGGATTTCTCCGTGACCGGATCACGCCTCATCACCCCGGGATGGCTCTCTGCCGACCCCGACGCGCGCAAGGACGATGTCGAACTGCCGAAGCTTCATCCGGGTGAGCCCCTCGCGCTCCAAGAGATCCGCGACGAGGAAAAGAGCACCGAACCGCCGAAGCGTTATTCCGAAGCGGGACTCGTGAAAGAGCTCGAAAAGCGCGGACTCGGTCGGCCGTCGACCTACGCGTCCATCATCAAGACGCTCCTCGACCGGCAATACGTCGAGAAGGAAGGGCGATCGCTCAAGGCGACCGAGACGGGCGAGGTCGTGGACGGATTCCTGTCCGAACACTTCCCCGACGTCGTGTCCGACACGCTCACCGCGGAGATGGAAAACGAGCTCGACGAAATCGCGGACGGCAAACGCGAATATGCGAAGACCCTTGCCGACTTCTACGGCCCGTTCGCGAGGGAAGTGAAAGCCAAAGACAAAGCTACCGGAAAAGCCACGCACCTCGGCGAGGCCGACGATATGCACAAGTGTCCAAAATGCGGGGCCTCGATGGTCATCAAGCTCGGCCGCTCCGGCAAGTTCCTCTCCTGTTCGAAATATCCGGAGTGCGACGGCGCGCTCACCATGGAAGGAAAGGAGATCGAGGGACCGAAGCCGACCGGGGAAAAATGCCCCGATTGCGGAAGCGACCTTGTGGAGCGACAGGGCCGCTACGGGAAATTCGTCTCCTGCTCGAACTATCCGAAATGCAAGTACATCAAGAAGGACGAGAGCGGGCAGAACGGAACCGGCGTGAAATGCCCCACATGCGGAAAAGGCGAGATGACCGAGAAGCGCGGGCGATTCGGAGTCTTCTATTCCTGCTCGAACTATCCCGACTGCAAGCACGCCATCAAAGCCAAGCCGACCGGGGCGCTCTGCCCAACCTGCGGCGCCCTCATGATGCAAGGGACCAAGACCATACCCGACCGCTGTTCGGATAAGACGTGCCCGAATCATAATCCGCACAAGCTGGACAAGTAGTCCCGCAGTCCGCCTCTGGCGGGGAAGGGACCAAGACCATACCCGACCGCTGTTCGGATAAGACGTGCCCGAATCATAATCCGCACAAGCTGGACAAGTAAATGGACTGTCAGCCGGACAGAATACCACCGGAACAACCGCCCGTCAACGAAAAACCGGTCGGGATATCCCGACCGGTTTCGGTTTCGAAGTCGATTCCGGACCTTTCGATTTTATGGACTTTCCGACTTCCGGCTTGTGACTTTTGACTGTCGATCTACGCCTCCCGAACCATGAGGAAGTTCGTCTCGCCGCCCTTGCCGAGCGGAGCGCCGCCGGCTACGACGAACCGATCGCCCTTCTTGGCGAACTTCTCCTTCTTGAGGATGATCGAAGCCTGCGCGACCGCATCCGCGATGACCGAGAAGGAATCGACGTGATAGCCGTAACAACCGTACGAGAGGCAGGCCCGACGGACCGTCCGCTCGTTCGGGGTCAGGACGACGATCCGCTGATCCGGACGGTAGCGGGAAATGGCGCGCATGGTGAATCCGGATTCCGAAAGCGCGACGATGGCCGTGGCGTCGACGGAATACGCGACGGTCTCTACCGATTCGGACACCGATTCCGCGACCGAATCGAGGCCGAGCTCGTCGCCGTCGATGATCGGACGGCGATAGGGGTCCTCCTCCACTTCCACGGCGATCTTGGCCATCGTCGAGACGGCCTCGAGCGGGAACTTGCCGAGCGTGGTCTCCTCGGAAAGCATGACCGCGTCCGCCCCGTCGAGAATCGCGTTCGCCACGTCGTTCACCTCGGCACGTGTCGGCACCGGGGAGTGGATCATGGATTCGAGCATCTGCGTCGCGACGATGACCGGCTTGCCGAGCTCGCGGGCCATCTGCACGATATCCTTCTGGTACAGCGGCACCTTCTCCATGGGCACCTCCACCGCGAGGTCTCCGCGGGCCACCATGACCGCGTCGGTCGCGCGGAGGATTTCTTCGAGATTGTCGATCGCCTGCGTCGTCTCGATCTTCACGACGATCTGCGCCGGGAGACCCTTCTTCTCGAGGATGCGACGGAGCTCATGCACGTCCGACGCGCGACGGACGAACGAAAGCGCCACGAAATCCACCTGGTTCGAAACGCCGAATTCGATATCGCGCCTATCCTTCGCCGTAAGCGAGCTGATGGACAGGTCGGTACCCGGCAGGTTCACGCCGCGGCGCCCCTTCGTTTCGCCGCCGACGATGATCTTGGTGAAGATCTCGTTTCCCTTGACGGAAATCACCTGAAGCTTCTTCTTGCCGTCGTCGACCATAATGAACGCACCCGGTTTGATCTCCTGCGGAAGCTTCGGGTAGTTCACGGACGCGCGGTGCTCGTCGCCGACGCACTTCTCCGTGGTCAGGACGAATTCATCCCCTTCCTTGAGCATGACACGCTCCTGATAGAAGTCCCCGATACGGATCTTGGGACCGGACAGGTCCTGCAGGATCGCCACCGGAACGCCGAGCTTTCCGGATACCGTACGGATATTGTCCACCTTTTCCTGATGCTCCGCGAAATCGCCGTGCGAGAAATTGAGTCTCGCGACGTTGAGTCCCGCCTTCATGAGCTTCGAGAGCATCGCCTCGGAGGTCGTCGCCGGACCGATGGTCGCCACGATCTTCGTCTTCTTCATCTTATGCATATTCGTTTGGAACCGCCCGCCTTCTCTCGCGGCTACAGGAGGAAAAAATCCGTCCTTCGCCCTGAAATTCAAAAATTTCGGCGCCAAACCGATCGAGCCTCGCCGGGATATGCCTTTCATATGCCCCGTTCGGCCTTTACGGTCTTCGCTCGAAATTTTCGGATTTCAGATTCGAAATGAGAAAATGGACCGGCTCTTTATGAATGGATTAGAACATAATCGGGAATGGTACTCCCATTCCGATATAAAATCAAGCCGCCCGCCCGGGAGCGACGTGGCAGTCGCATACTTGCCCAAAATCCCCTTTCAGTATTGAATGAAGAGGAAAGAAACGAACCTCACACCGAACTATGAACCACTCCGAACTCCTGACTCTCGACGACATCCTTAAAAGTTCCCGACGCCCCTTCTCGGCCGAAGAACGCCGATTCATCGAGGGTGCGTACGCCTTCGCCCAGGAGGCGCACCAGGGGCAGGCCAGGAAGTCCGGCGAGCCCTATGTCACGCACTCCATCGCCGTCACGAAGATCCTCGCCGAGATCGGCATGGACAAGGAGACCCTCGCGGCCGGACTCCTGCACGACGTCCCCGAGGACACCGACCGGACGCTGGCCGAGATCGGCAAACGGTTCGGCACCGAAGTCGAGTCCCTGGTGGACGGCATCACCAAACTCGGACGCATCAAGCTTCGCGGATCGCGCGAGGAATATTTCCTCGAGAATCTCCGCAAAATGTTCCTCGCGATGGCCGCGGACATCCGCGTCGTCATCATCAAGCTCGCCGACCGGCTCCACAACATGCGCACGCTCGACGCCCTCCCGCCGGAAAAGCGGGAACGCATCGCCCGCGAGACGATGGAAATCTACGCGCAGATCGCGAACCGGCTCGGCATAAGCGAGATCAAGGGCGAACTCGAGGATCTCGCGTTCAAATATCTCGATCCGGAACACTACGAGGAGATGCGGAAGATCGAGGAGACCTATGTCCGCGAGGGCAAGACCTATCTCGAACGCGTCATCCGGTTGCTTCGGAAAGAACTCGAAAGCGACGGCATCCGCATAACCGCGATCGACGGCCGGACGAAACACCTGTACCGCCTGTTCAGGAAACTGCAGAAGCACGACATGGAAATCGGCCGTGTCTACGACCTCGTCGCGGTCCGTATCATCGTTCCGGAGATCATCGACTGCTACGAGACGCTCGGCTCGATACACAAGCGGTACCGACCGCTCGTCGGACGCATCAAGGACTACATCTCGCTTCCGAAACCGAACGGATACCAGTCTCTCCATACCACGGTCTTCGGTCCGGAGGGACGCATCTTCGAACTCCAGATCCGCACGCCCAAGATGCATGACGAGGCGGAATACGGCATCGCCGCGCACTGGATTTACACCGAGAAGGAGCGTGGCGGATGGCGATCGTTCGTCTTCGGAAAGAAACCGTCCCCCATCGCGAAGCCGAAGGAGGTCGCCTGGGTCGCCCAGCTCAAGGAATGGCAGAAAGAGATCGGCCGTGACGACGCGGAATTCCTTTCCGGACTCAGGATCGAATTCTTCAAGAACCACATCTTCGCCTTCACCCCCAAGGGTGACATCATCGAGCTTCCCGAGGAAGCGACCCCCGTCGACTTCGCCTACGCCATCCATTCCGAGGTCGGCGAACACGCGGTCGGCGCGAAGATTGACGGGAAAATGGTCCCGCTCGACGAGCAGATCCGGAACGGACAGGTCGTCGAGATACTTGTCGCGAAGGACCGGAAGAAACCGAACGCCGATTGGCTCCGTTTCGTGAAAACCTCGACCGCCAAGTCGAAAATCCGCCGATCCTTCCGTGAGGACGACGAGAAGTAAGAAGTCAAAAATCCGAAGTCGCTTCATCGATTCGGGGCGACCCCGGTTCCGACGGCATCTCCGATGGTCACGTCCGACAGCGCGCCGGCATTCGTCTCGATGACCTCGGTCGCGTCTCCTTCCGGCTTCATGATGGCCGGAGAGTCGGCGGGGATATCCCGTTCGATGTGAACGATTTTTCCGTCGCGTATCCAGGCAAGATCGAGCGGAAACCGCATCCCCTTCATCCAGAACCCGTACTTCCCGGGCGCATCGAACCGGAACAGCATCGCACAGGAAGCACACAACGCATCACGATCCGCGAGCCCGTGTTCTCGGGATTTTCTCGTATCGGCGATCTCGACCGAAAAAGACCGCTCCCCGATCCGGACTGCGGCGGAACCGGCGGGAACCGGAACGGCCGCGTTCCGATGCGCATCATGCCGGAATACGAACCATGCCGCCGCGAGGGCGACCGGCAGCATGGCAAGCGCATAGAGTCGGAACGCGCGCCGGTCCATGTTCATAACGATGTCTTCGTATCGGATACCTTTCCGAGGCCGGACGCCAGGAACACGAAGCCGGCCGCGAGCGAAAGCAGGAAGAATACTTTTCCCAAAGCCGGCGCGACGAGCGCGACGACACCCGAGACCGCCGAAACCGCGGAATAGAGGATCATGACGGACCGGTCGGACCATCCGGCCTGCCGGAGCCGGTCGTGCAGGTGCCGTTCATCACCGCCGCGAAACGGAGAGTGTCCGGAACGGATTCGGGCGACGATTACGAAGATCGCGTCGAGTACCGGAACCGACAGCACCAGAAGGGTCGTCGCGATCTTCGCTCCGGAAAACAACGCGAGCGCCGCCACGCCGAACCCGAGAAAATACGATCCGGCCGTCCCGGCCAGAAGGCGCGCCGGCGGAACATTGAAAACGAGGAATCCGAGCGAGAGTCCCGCGAACGCGGCGGCGAGTATGGCGACCGTCGGCTGCCCCACTTCCGGACGGAGACTCACGAAGAAAAGTGTGAAAAAAGCCGAAAGAGACACTCCGCCGAGGAGGCCGTCCACACCGTCGACCCAGTTCATCGCGTTCACGATGAGGAGCGTGAAAAAGACTCCCACGAAGAGACTCGGCCAGACGGACGTTTCCGGATACAGGAACCACGGATCGCCGAACGGGTTCGTCAGTACCCAGGCACGCATCCCGGAGAAAAAAAGGAGGCCGGCAAGGCCCGTCTGGAAGATGAGCTGCGATTTCCAACCGACCGGAGACAGATCATCCCGTATCCCGAACGACAGTACGAGGCACGATCCGACGATCAGACCGAGCAAGGGGCCCGATATCGCGAGATCGCTGTCGAAAAGAAGCGTCACGAAAAACGACAGCACGAGGGCGACGCCGCCGAGCCGCGGCACGGACTTATGAAGGCGTCCCGGCTCGTTGCGCGGGGAAAAGAAGCGGCGCCCCGCTATCGGTACGACCGAAAGCAGGATGACGGAGGAAAAAAAGGCTGTCAGGAACGGAAAGAGAAATTTCTCTGGCATAGCCGTCGGCTCATTTCTTCCTGACCTTCGCCGTGACCCAGAACTCTCCGAAATATTTCCCCCTGAGGATACGGGTCTGCGCGTCGAGCGCCGGGATCGACATCAGGAGCGAGACGAACGGGGCGAGGAACCATTGGGCGAACATGAGGACGGTCCGCATCCGACCGTACCGCTTCGGGCGCTTCGGGAGCATCATGAACGAGAGGAAAACAAGCGTGACGAGCCCTCCCATCGACATCGTCATGAGCGTCCGGGTGACCACCGGCAGGTTGTGCGCGAGCACGCTCTCGTTGAACGCCGTCCCGCCGAGAAAGAGCGGAAGCCATCCGAGAAACGAGAGGATAAGCGGCGCCGTCGCCCAGGACAGATGTCCTTCGAGGGTTTCCTCGGTGACCCGGAGTTTCTTCCAGAGCGGCACCTTCCCGTCCGGCCACAGGGCCCGCATCATGACCGGGAAGTTCTCGATGCCGTAGGCCCATCGCCGGTTCTGCTTGTAGGCGTTGCCCAGGGTCTTCCAGTACGTGTCCGCGAGCACCGCGTCGAGCGAGACGGGAAGCGGGATGAGCCGGACCTTGTAATCGCCGTGAAAATACGAGAAGGCCTTCCAGTAGATGACGGAATCCTCGGAAATCATGTTGAGCGGCCAATAGCCGACACGGACGAGCGTATCGAACGGTTCGGAATGCGACGAAAAGGTGACCATCTCGCGACGGGTCCCCTGATACATGTGCCAGAACGACGACCCGGTGACGGTGACCCGGACGAGCGCGTTCGTGTCCCAAAGGTTGTTGTGGTACATCGGGAGCGGTTGGTACGCGCGCTTCAGGCGGTCCGGATCGGTGACATAGAAATACGCGAGTGCGGAGAAATATTCCGGGTGCGCCACCGTGTCGCAGTCGAAGTTGGAAAAGATGACCCGGTCGTACGGGATGCCCCGCTCATCGAGATAGGCCCTGAGTTTCCGCGCCGCATACGCCGCGTTTGAGGCCTTGCATTTGAGTTCCCCTTCGGCCACCTCGTGTGTCGTCACGATGAAGTCGCGGAAAACGCCGTCAAAAGCCTTCCTGAGCGTCTCGACTTTCGGCAGACGGGTTTCTTCGGGCTCGCGTTCCTCCGTCGCGAGGACGATGATGATCTGGGATTTCGGGAACGTCGATTCCGCGATGGACCGGATCGCCGGCTCGATGATATCGGCGCCCTCCCCCGCGGTCGGCAGAAGCACGGCATGGATGATTTCCCGATGATCCATGATCTCGTCCTTTCTCGCCGAGAGCGCCTTGAGCTCCTCGGCGTGACGGAGGATTTCCCGACGCTCGCGACGGACGATCGCGCGCCGTCGCAGGGGCATCCGTTCCTCCCGAAGGACGCGCCGAAGATATCCGGCACGGTCGATGAGTTCGTCGCGATACCGATCCGGCTCACCGGAACGGACAAGCCGCTCCCACCAATTGATCCGCATGCCCCGCCGGAGTCCCCGATAGGACAGTACGGAGAAGATCGTCACGTACGCGGTCAGGAACAGCCAGTAGATATCGTAGACGATGACGAAGACCGCGGCCGAAAGCGGAGCGAGCCACGACGCGAGCAGGATGCCGGACACCACGGACCACGAGAGCGTCCCGGGAATCATCTCGAGCGCCCGCTGGATGCGTCGTTCCCGCTTGTCCGTCGTCTTGGGATCGGGAAAACGGAAGGGCGCGTATTCTTCGGATTCGTTTTTTTTCGGACCGTTCATGGATTCGGAATCATGAATTTATGAAGGAGAGCGCCGCGGTCACCACGCCCGCCGAGAGCGCCGCGAGGAACGACGCGAACAGCAGGATATGCGCCGCGACACGCTCGCGGACGGCATAGAACCGATACGCGATCGCGACATTCAGGAGAAGGAAGAGGAGCGCCATGCCGGGAATGAGGAGCGCCTGCCAGGGACTCCCCACGATATCGACGCCGAAATAGACGTTGAAGTGGAGCACGATGGTCCCGTCCGATCCGCGGATGACGAAGAAAAAGGACGCGGCGAACGAGACGAGGATGATGAAAAAGGACGCGGCGATAAGGGAACGGACGAGCGGATTCCCGAAAAACGTCGTCCCTTCGTCCGCGTCGGCGACCTCCGTCGGGAAGGCGTCATCCGCCGCTTCCGCGGATTGCCCGGACGTGTCGGCTTCCCGTTTTCGCAGGAAAGGAAACGGCGTCATATGGCGTGCTCCGTCAACGGTTCCACTTCGGACGGTAGGAGCTCATCGCCCTCGCCATCGACTATGGACGAGGATTTGACGCGTTCGAGCTGGTCGGCCACCTTGCCAAGCCGCTTCTCCGCGTCGTCATACTTCTTGTGCGCGCTCCCGATATGTCCGCCGAGCACCTCGAACTCGCGGAGAAACTTCCCGTGCTCGACCGAGAGCTTTCCGAGCTGTCCCAGGATCTCCTTCGCGCGCTTCTCGATCTGCATCCCCTGCAGCCCGATGGCGATCGTCTGAAGATACGAATAGAACGAGTTCGGCGACACCGGAATGACGCGCTTGCCGAAGAAGTATTCCGAAAGTCCCGTCCCGTCCTCGTCCTTGATGATGATCTCGTAGTACACGTTCTCCGCGGGGATGTACATGAGCGCGAAACCGAGCGTCCCCTCTTCCGGCAGGATGTATTTCGACGCGATGGAGTCCGCGTGTTTCTTCACGTCGGAAACGAACTGCCGACGCGCGGCGCGGCGCTCCTCGTCGTCCTTCGCCTCGATCATGCGTTTGAAGTTCTCGAGCGGGAACTTGGAATCGACGCTGATGAGTCCGCCCTTGAGCCGGATGACCGCGTCGACCGCCTCGCCGCTCTTGAAGCCGTACTGAAGGTCGAAGTGTTCCTTCGGAAGCATCTGTGAAAGCAGGTTCCCGAGCATGAGTTCGCCGAATCCGCCGCGCATCTTCGGCGCACGCAGGATTTCCTGAAGCGAGGATACCTCCTTGCCGACCTCGAAGATCTGCCTGTTCGACTCGCGCACCTCGGCAAGCGCCGCCCGCACTTCGACGAACGACCGGGCCGCGCCGTCGAGCCGCTCGTCGAGCCGTTTCGTATTTTCCCCGAGACGCCGGTCAAGCGCGGTGTTGAGCGTTCCGATCTGACCGGAGACCGCCGAGGAAAACTGATGCATCTCCTGACTCAGGCGCCGGTCGAGGTTCTCCATCCGCTCGAGCATGAACTTCCGGTCCGCCTCCGTATTCCGTCGGACGTCCTTCATGGCGGACACGGTGAAAAAGGCCGCGGCGGCGACCAGGGCGAGCGCTATGACGATAAGGACGATCGAGGACATACGGACCTGTTCAAAAGCTCATGACGCCCCGGACGGAAGCCGCGAAACCCCGGAACGGGAACGGTGTCGGAACCTACTTCTTGAGTCCCGCGACGAAACGTTTGATTTCGGGGACACGGTTGACGATTTCCTGGTACGGTCCCTCAAGGAACTCTATCAGGAACCGGTCAAGCATGTTGAGCCGGTAGTGAAGCTCGTCGGTATCCATGAGGACGAACCGGATTTCGCGGCCGATCTCCGCCTCAAGCCTGTCCATGGCCGCTTTCAATCGGAGCCGGTGCGCGTTGTTGATGACCAGTATCATGTCGGCCTTGCTCTTCTGATGATTCAGGAAGAGTCCGCTTATGAGGACGAGTTTCACCTCGCCGGCGGTCTGCAGTTTCTGGAACATCTGGTTCGAGACTCCCACGTTCGACTTGAGCACGAGACTCCGCAGCTCCGGAAAAAACGGGAAGTCGGGCCGCATCTGATACATCTTCACCTTCCGACGGGAAAGCTCGCGCAGGAATCCCATCTTTTTCAGACGGACGATTTCGCGTGATACTTCGGGCTTCGGAAGAAGTGTCTTCGAGGCGATATCGGCGGTCGAATACTCACCTTCGGGATTCAGTACGAACAGACGGATGAGACGGGCGCGGACCTTGGTACCGAACAGGGATTCGAATAGGACAAAAGACATAGGCTCGGAAAATGAACGGCGAACCCCCTCTCCTCACCACTGTACCCGAGAGCGGACCGGAAGTCAAAACGCGGAAGGCGTCCTTTCGGTATTGTGCTATAATGAAACGGACCTTTATGGCAGAGAAAAAACACGGGGCCGCCGAGCCGATTCCGGACGTGAAGGTATGGGCGACCGAGATTTCGGTCGCCAGGAACCGGGCCGTCGAACCGTACATCAAGACATTCGCCTTCTCCCCCGAAAACGTGACCCAGGAAAGCCTTGGGATGCTCGTCGGGGCTTTTTCCGTATCCGACCGGTCCGAATCGTCGGAATATGTCGTGAACGTGATCGCCTCCGTCGTAAAGAAGGAATACTACGCCAATCCGGCTCGCGGAGCGGTCGAAAGCTTCGAATCGACGCTTCATCGGATCAATCTCGCCCTCTCCGAACTGGTGAAGAACGGCCGAACGTCCTGGATGGGAAGCCTGCATGGCGCCATCGCCGTCATCGAGAAGGAACACATCCATTTCTCCGCGACCGGAGACGGGAAAATCCTCCTCTTCCGAAGCGGGACACTCTCCGACATCGGGGACGGACTCGCGTCGGAGGAAGCCTCATCGCACCCGCTCAAGACATTCCTCGAGATTTCGAGCGGACGACTGACCCCGGACGACTGTGTCCTTCTCGCGAGCCCCGAACCGATCGAATTGTTCTCGCCGAAAGATCTTGAACGGAACGCCAACCGTCTCCTTCCGGAAGGGAAATTCGTACGGTTCCTCGAGACCGCGATGATAAACGACCTCCGCGCCGGCGCCGTGGTCGTGCTCGACGCGAAGGAAGCCGAGCGGACGAAAGAAGTCGCCCGGCAGAAAAAACCGAAACGGAAACAGGCGGAAAATCCGGAACAGGTGAACGCATGGAGCGGAGAGACATTCCGCAAGGCGGCCGAGGAACGGACGAAAGACATCCTCGAATCCTACGACCCCGAAGAGGATATCGTCGTTCCCGAACCGACGGAAATCGCGTCTCCGGCATCGCAGGAAATCCGCATCCAGGGGGAAATCCCCGGAAACGCCGACGAACACCCGATGGTGACTCGGATCCGATGGATGCTCGAAGATGCGGGAAATTCGTTCCGAAACAGGGTTTCCCGATCGATCCGGGACACGAGACGGAAAAGTGCGGAAGCGTTCGATTCGGTCTCGACGGCCGTCACGGACGCCGCGGAATCCGCCAAATCCGTCCGCGCCAGATTGCAGGAAGAGCGGACCATCCTGCCGAAGGATGCTCCGGAACTGCAAGGGACGATTTCCTTTCCGGAAAAACGCCCGAAGAGAAAGCCCGCTCCCGAAAACGATACGGCGACAGCGACCCGGACCGATGAACGGCACGGGAACGAAAGTCGGATCGCGGAACTTCTGAACAAGGCGTCCCGGGAACCGCTTCCGACCGACGCGGAATCCGCCTCCGGTCCGAAAGACTTTTTCGGAAAAGCCGTCTCCGTATTTTCCGTCATCGGGACGATATCGCGAAATTTCCTCACCGGATACGTGTCACCCGCGACCGGGAAAGCATACCGGTTCCTTTGCCGTCTCTCGGTCGTCGTCACCCGGAGGACCGCGACCCTTTGTGCCATGATCTGGCGACGATTCCTCGCCCTTTCTCCGAAGCGTCAGCTTCTGACCGCGGCGGCACTCGCCTTTCTTCTGACCGGCATCGGCCTGATGACCTGGAAAAGCGCGCCCGCCAAGAAAGCGGAGCCGGCTCCGGTCGTCGCGACGGAAGCGCCCGCGCCCGACCCGTTCCCTCCGGTCGGAGAAAAGAACGCCTCACTCGCCACCGTCACGCCTCTTCCGGCGACGGATCGGGACATCGTCACTCCGATCTATCTCGGCGACTCCCTCTATGTCGTGACGAAGACCGGTGTCCTCGACATATCGAGAAACCTCTCTTACGCCATGCCGCTGCCCGGCGATATCCGGCTCGCCGCCGGAATGAAGGACCTCGGGCTTATCTTCCTCCTCACGGAACAGGGCGAACTCTACTCCTTCGCGCCGACGAACCGCGCGCTCGTGAAAAACGCGATCACGCTCCCTTCGGGATTCAGGGCCGCATCGGTCGGAAGCTACAGCACGTATCTCTATTTCCTCGAGGAAGGAACCGGACGGATCTATCGGTTCCCGCGCGCCGACGGAGGTTTCGGTGACGGGGTTCTCTGGACGAAATCGGCCATGCCGTCCGATACCCGATCCATCGCGGTAAGCGAGAATATCTACGGGTCGGGTCCCTCGACCCTGACCGCCTTCTCACGCGGGACATCCGCAGGAGACTTCGCTCAGGAACGGCCCGTGACACCGCTCACCATCACCGCGGTCTGTGCGGATGCCGATCTCCCGGACCGTTTCGTCATCCTCGACGCTCCCGCGAAACGGATCATCCTTTCGGACGGGAAGGGGTCGATACTCTCGCAATCCTTCAACGATTCGCTCGTGTCGGCGACGTCGTGCGCGATAAGCCGGGACGGGACCACCGTCGCCGTCGCCGGAGGAACAGGCTCTTCCGTTGTCGCGATACCGCGCTGATCCGATACCGTACGCTACAAAAAACAAAAATGCCCCGAGTATTCGGGGCATTTTTGTTTCGCAAAAGAAAATCGGGAATCCGATTTCCGGTTGGAGCTCGGATTCCGCGGGCAAGCCCGTTTCATCCGTTTTCACCTCGGCCGGCGTAGGAGGGGTGACCGGCTTTCAGCCTCCAGCCGGAAATCGGATTCCCGACCGTTTGAACTCTTCCCATGATAGCGGCTCCGGACGGATCCGTCAAGGAAGAAACTCGGGAAAAATCCCTATTTTCCAGCCTCTTCGGCGGACTCGGAAGCCGGCTTGCCGGACTTCTCGACTTTCGTCACATCGGCTTCGACCTTCTGATCGAGCGCCTCGATTTCGGCCGCGGTACGCGGAGCCTCCACGAGCGCGACGACCGTTTCGGCGTCGTTTCCGATCGCTACGCGGGCCGGAAGGACGATGTCCCCGACGCTGATCGCATCATCGAAGGTCTTGAGCGCGGACAGGTCGACCCGAAGCGTATGCGGAAGATCGGCCGGAAGCGCCGTGACGTCCACTTCGTCGAGCGCCTTGATGAGGACGCCCCCGAGCTCGCTGACCGCCGCGGACACGCCGACGAACTCGAGCGGAACGGTCGCCTCGATTTCCTCGTCCATGCGGACCTGGAAAAGATCGGCATGCGTGTAACGGTTCGTCAGGGGATGCATCTGCGCTTCCTTGACGAGCACGTTCACCGGCTTCTTGCCGTCGATGGACAACGCGATGATCGTATTCTCACCGGCCGCCTTGAAGGCGCGGGTGAATTCGCGGCTTTCCAGGGAAAGGTTCATCGGCTCGACGCCATGCCCATAGAGCGAGGCCGGGACGAATCCCTTGTTCCGGAGAGTCTGCAGACCCTTTCCCGCTTCGCGGATCGCGGCCTTGAGTGTGATCGAATCGGACATATTCCTTCGGTTATGATAAAGCGATTAGAGGACTTTCGAGAGAAAACGGGTATCAACGCCTTTCCGTGAAACATTCCCCCACACCGCCCCGAAACCCTTTGAGGAACCGGTGTGCGGCAAGCGTGTCGTCGATCGAGACCGGATCGTTCCCGTAAAACTTCCGGATCTCCTCGCGACCGAGATCGGTGAGTATCCCGAAGCTTACCGCCCCCATCTTCCCGAGGGAGACGAAGACAAGCGAGGAGATACCGCATGACTCGCAGGCGATATGAAGCACCGTCTTCCGGTCATCCTCCGAGAGGAGCACGACCTTTCCCGGGTCGTACTTCTTCTGACAGACCGGGCAACGGATGAGCGGCTTCAGGTTTTCCAGTGAATGCTTCATGAGCCTCGGAATATCCCGGAAACGAGGAACGATGAACGTTCCACGATGGTAACACGACCTGGGTCGGCCGTCAATCCCGCTTCCAAGGCATAAATCGGAAGGCGCTAGATATCGAGATTCCGGACCGTCTTCGCATGCGTCTGGATGAACTTCCGCCGCGGTTCGACCTCGTTGCCCATGAGGACGTCGAACATCTCGTCGGCCGCCTCCGCATCCTCGATCTTCACCTGGAGCATAAGCCGGCTCTCGGGATTCATGGTCGTCTCCCAGAGCTGTTCCGGGTTCATTTCACCGAGACCTTTGTACCGCTGGATGGAGACCCCGCCGATCCGCTCCTCCCCCTCGGAAGGGGCTCCGTCGCCTTCCTCCTCGGCCGGTTCGGCCTTCTTCGCGGCCGCGACCTTCCCCTTCTTCGCGGCGCGTTCGTCGGCCTCCTTCCGGATCTCCTCCAGGATGCGCGCCTTCTCGTCGTCGTTGTAGGCATAGCGGACCGTCTTCCCCTTCTGCAGGCGGTACAGCGGCGGCTGGGCGATATAGATGTTTCCGTTGCGGACCAACTCCTCGTAGTAACGGTAGAAGAAGGTGAGGAGGAGCGTCCGTATATGGGAACCGTCGACGTCGGCGTCCGCCATGATGATGAGTTTTCCGTAACGCAAACGCGAGATATCGAACGTCTCGCCGATACCGGTACCGAGCGCGATGATGATCGGCTTCAGGGTATCCGACTTCACGACCTTGTCGAGCGTGGTCTTCTCTACGTTCACGAGTTTTCCGCGGAGCGGGAGTATGGCCTGGAATTCGCGGTTCCGACCCTGTTTGGCCGAGCCGCCGGCGGAGTCGCCCTCCACGATGTAGAGCTCGGAACGCATCGTGTCCTTCGTCGAACAGTCGGCGAGTTTGCCCGGAAGCGTCATACCCTCGAGCGCGCCTTTGCGGATGACCGCGTCCTTCGCGGCACGCGCCGCGATGCGGGCCCGGACCGTGAGGAGACATTTCTCGAGGATCGCCTTGGCGTCCGCGGGACGGGTCTCGAGGTATTCCGAAAGTCCTTCCGACAAAACCTGCGACACGATGCCGCGCACCTCGTTGTTGCCGAGCTTCGCCTTGGTCTGTCCCTCGAACTGCGGGTTGGCGAGCTTGACGGAAATGACCGCCGTGAGTCCCTCGCGCAGGTCGTCCGAAGTGAACGCCCCGTCCTTCTCCTTGAGAAGCCCGTTCTTCTTCGCGTAGTCGTTGAGCACGCGCGTGAGCGCCATCTTGAACCCGGTGACATGCATGCCGCCCTCGGGATTGTAGATGTTGTTCGCGAACGCGAAGAGATGCTCCTTGAAGCTGTCCGTATATTGGAGCGAGATCTCGACATACACGCCGTCGACCGTCTTCTCGATATAGACCGGCACCTCGTTGCGGACGTCCTTCCGACGGTTCAGGAATTTGACGAACGAAATGATGCCCGAGTCGAAGTAGAATCCGTACCGGCGGGCAAGATGCGCCGCGCCCGGCGTATCCGCCTCGCGCAGGTCCTCGACCTGGATACGGACACCTTTCGTGAGATACGCCTGATAGCGGAGATATTCGAGAATCTTCTCCCACCCGTATTCGATTTCCGGGAAGATTTCCGCATCGGCCTTGAATGTGATGGTCGTACCGGTGTCGGACGCCTTTCCGACCGGCTTCACCGATCCCTGCGGTATGCCGCGCTTGAATTCCTGCACCCAGACCTTCCCGTCGCGACGCACCGTCGCGCGGGTCCACTCGGACAGGGCGTTCACGACCGAGACGCCGACGCCGTGAAGACCGCCGGAAATCTTGTAGCCGTCGCCCCCGAACTTGCCGCCGGCATGAAGCACGGTAAGCACCGTCTCGAGCGTGGATTTCTTCGTCTGCGGATGGATCTCGACCGGAATGCCGCGGCCGTTGTCCTCCACCTCGACGACGTTGTCCGGCAAAAGCCTGATCTTGACCTCGGTGCAGTACCCCGCCATCGCCTCGTCGATCGAGTTGTTCACGATTTCCCAGATGAGGTGATGCAGACCCTCGATCGAGGTGCCGCCGATGTACATGCCCGGTCGTTTTCGCACCGGATCGAGCCCTTCAAGGACCTGGATGGACTTCGCTCCGTACTGTGACTTCTCGGCTTCTTTCTTTGCCATATCGGTAATATATCGTCGGTATTATATCGCGATTTCTTTCTTTTTCGCTTTCACCGTCACCGCATCACTCCCGTGCCGACAACCGTCGTGCGGTGAGCTCGACAAGGAGCGCCGCCGCGAATCCGAGCAATGCGTTCCACCAGGCGAGCACCCCGAACCGGGACAACCCGAGCAGGATCACGACGTACGCGGACAGGATGAATCCCTGACGGAACAACGCGTAAAACGACGCGGACGCGCCGGCCTCCCCGAGAAACCGCTCCGCGAGACCGATGAGCACGAGTGCGACCGATCCCGCCAGGAACGAGAACAGGGTTCCCAGAAACAGTGCTATGCCGACGATGCCGGACACGTCCGGATCGATAAGCAGAAGCACCGAAATCCATGCGGAAAACGAAAGGACGGTAAAAAAACGGACCCCAAGGAGGAGCTTTTGGAATTTCATAGGTTCCCTCTGTTTTGTCCCATGTATTCCGCCATAGAAAGCGCGACAGGATACGGGCATGCCCGATACCGAAAAGACGACGCTCTCTTTCCCTATGATAACGCGTTTTCCCGAATCTGGCAAACCGAAAATACCCTTTATAAATGGCTTGTATAAGCCTTATAAATGATACGAAACAGGAAACGGAACCGGATGCCGAAAGCGTTCCGGCATCCGGGGTCTTCCGGGTGGAATCCGGCTAGGCGACGCCTCTTCTCAGACTGATCAGATATGCCACCAGAAAAAATACGACCGGGGAAAAGAGAAGCGCATCGACGGCGTTTCCAAGCATGTCATACGGCGTCAGGCCGGAATATGCCTGGATATCATCAATGACAAGCGATGGCCCGCCCGGAGAGGAGGCGGTCCGCACACGCCCATCGGGATCGAGCACGAAAGACGGGACCATGTTTCCGGCATGAAGGAAAAAACGGTGATGCGAAACCGCCACGATACGCGCGCGTCGCAGCGTCTCCTGAAACAGCGACGGGGATCCGCGAAACCACGAATGTGAGGCGGAATTCGCCAGGATTCCGGCTCCCTCCCGGACCGCCTGCCCATAAAGCTCGTCGGCGAATATTTCGGAACAGAGCAGGGCCGCGACCTTTTCACCTCGGATTTCGCCCATCGAGATCGGTCCGCCGTTCGGGTCGGCGAGAAGATACGGACGATGGAGGTTTTTCTCGGCCCACTCCTTTCCACCGAACAGACTTCCGAAAAATTGCACCAAAGGCGACGAATACTCCCCGACCGGAAGGATGAACCGTTTCCAATATACGGACACGGGAATCCCGCTCCCGTCATAATAGGACAGCAGGAGTCGGGGATTCTTTCCTTGTTGAGACCGTATCGCCGAATCGATGGCCAGCAGAGGCTCCCCTTTCGAGACATCGGCGAGAAGATCCGCCCTTTCACCCGGAGAAAGCGACTCCATGAAACCGGAACTCTCAGGAAGTATGACGACATCCGTCCGCACCCCGGAATCGGCCAACTCACGGAAGAATGCCCGTACCCCTCTGTACGATTCCTCGCGTTGCGAGGCGGAAAAACCAAACTCCCTGGACTCGTTCGTCCCGATGATCCCCGCGCGGACAACCGCTCCACTACTCTCCTTGTCCACCGAAAAACGGGCGATGATCGGCAGGATTGCAAAGAGGAGGATGGGAACGGATGCGATCAGCCATCTTCGACTGTCCGCACGCGCATGACCGCCGATCGCGTACGCGATCGCGGCATTCACCGATACCGCCGCGAATCCGAGCAGGGTCGATCCTCCCAACGCGGCAAGCGGGAGGAGATATGGGATATCAGCCATCGGCAATCCTATGAAACCATATGTCAGGCGCGGACCAAGTTCCTCGGATACCCCCATCCAGAGCAGGGAAAAGAGGGATGCCCGGATATATTCCGAAAGCACCCAAAGGGACGGGGCGAGCAACATGTCCGAAGCGTCGGACCTTCTTATCCGGGAAAAGACGGCTGCCCATATCCCGGGACCGAGCGCGAGCACCGCCGCGGAAGGGATCCACGCGATTCCGAGCACGAAAAGGGAGGTGAGTCGATCCGGAATGCCTATCAAGAAGAGCGGCACCGCCCGGAAAAAATATCCGAGTGTCGGACCGAGAGCGACGACACCGAACAGCATCCCCCCGCCGAACGCCCGCCGCAGGGAAATTTTCTTCCCGCCCGCGAACAGAAAGAGCGGAACGAGCGAAACCAGCATGAAAACGGTCGCATTCGGGACATGCCACGAGACCGCGAAGAAAATTCCGCCCAACAGCGGATACAGGAAAGAATCGGAGCGGATACGCCTCATGAACATCGGTTCGAAACTATGAAAAACGCCAGCCGGAATCGGATATCCCATCCGACAGTTCATATCGGAAACCCGATCGGCCGGACACAGCTGGAATTTACCGCCTGAAAACACGCTGCATTCCCGAATAGGATCCCGGTCGATTCCGTTGTCGAGAAAGATATCGGACCAATCCCGCCTTCCGATCTTCCCGGCAATGACCGGAAGAGCGGAACCGGAAAAGCCTACATGGCAACCAAAAACGGCAGTGTAAGAAGCGGAACGGGAATCGCACGACACACGGCGTCCTCGTCTGCGCTTGTCGGCGCAAACCTTACGAATCGCCCTATTCCTTCGTCACGCGGAGCACTTCCTCGATGGTGGTCATTCCCTGCGCGGCCTTTCCGAATCCGTCCATGATCATCGAGAGCATGCCGTTCTCCTTCGCCTTCTCCTCGATTTCTTCGGTGGTTGCCGACTGCACGATGAGTTTCTGCATGTCGGTGTCCATATCGAGCACCTCGTAAATCCCGATCCGACCGCGATACCCTTCGCCCCCACACTGGTCGCATCCCCCGCCGGGACGATAGAAGGTGAAATCACAGAGCGATGATGCCTTGCCGCTCGGCTTCCCATCGCCGCCCACGGAATTGAGGTAGGTGAGAATCTCCCCGATATCGATGCTCTTTCCCAACGTCTCCGCCTCCTTCGGCTCCAGACGGTACGGCTTTCGGCATTCCTGACAGACTTTCCTCACGAGTCGCTGCGCGATGATGACGTTCGTCGTCGAGGCGATAAGGAACGGCTCCGCGCCCATATCGAGCATGCGCGGAAGCGTCGCGGCC